>OLSB01002608.1_pt1 | contig 14558 bp, 9 predicted proteins | sample 1672071 | NCBI WGS metagenome assembly OLSB01 (sample SAMEA3136642, study PRJEB25190) | human gut metagenome | biome: human gut; feature: human-associated habitat; material: faeces | place: Austria | collected 2013 | reverse complement strand
AGGTCGTCCGGCAGGTATTGCTGCTCCACATAGCCGCCGTAATCGTGCGGATATTTGTATCCCGATATTTTCTCCTGTTTGTAATTGACGTCGCGAAGATACATCGGAACTGCTTCTTTCTTTACCGTTTGTACGGCGCGCTCCGCCTCGTCGCGGGCAATCACGACGCTGTTGGACTTTTCGCTTTCGCACACGCAAATTATCGCTTCCGCAAGCGGCAAAGTGCCCTCGGGCATACCGATTTTTTCATAAGCGGTAAGCGCGCTCGTCGCGACCACCAGCGCATTCGGATTTGCCATGCCGACGTCTTCTGCGGAATGAGCGATGATACGTCTGAAAATCAGCAGCGGATCGCACCCGGCGTCGATAAGTCGCATCGCCCAATAAAGCCCCGCGTTGCTGTCGCTGCCGCGAAGCGATTTGCAAAACGCCGACAACATATCGTAATAATTGTCGTCGCTTATCGACAAAACGCGTTTTTGTATGCTTTGCGCCGCAATTTCTTTCGTGATATGAATCGCCCCGTCGGCAGACGCGGACGTCGTGACCGCCGCAAGTTCCAGCGCGTTCAACGCCGTTCTTACGTCGCCGCCCGAAGCCCACGCAAGGTGTTCAAGCGCGCCTTCCTCCGCAACGACGTTCATATTGAGAAGTCCGCGTTTGTCGTTTATCGCGCGGTTTAACGCTTTCAGAACGTCCTTGTCCGTCAGCGAATGAAACTCGAAAAGTCGGCACCTTGACACGATAGCCTTTGTCATCGAAACGTACGGGTTTTCCGTCGTGCTTCCGATAAACACGATATAGCCCTGCTCGATTGCGGAAAGCACGCTGTCCGACTGCGCCTTGTTCCAGCGATGACATTCGTCCAGCAGAAGATAGGTCTTTTTTCCGTACATCATCAGACGGTTTTTGGCTTCTTCGATGACGCGTTTTGCGTCAGCAACGCCGCTCGACACAGCGTTCAGAATCTCAAAATGGCTGTTCGTATTTTTTGCGATTATGTTTGCGAGCGTGGTTTTTCCCGTGCCGGGAGGACCGTAGAAGATGCAACTTCCCAGTCTGTCCGCGGCAATCGCCCTTCTTAAAAGGCTGCCTTCCCCGACGATATGTTCCTGCCCGATAAACTCGTTAAGAGTTTGGGGGCGCATACGTTCGGCAAGGGGTTTCAACCCGTCGTTTTGTTGGTTTGCGTATTCGAATAAATCCATATTTATGATTTTATCATATCGTATTTTTTATTGCAAGGATTTTTCGACTTTCTTCGTACCTCACGAAAAACTCTCTGTTTTCGTCGGGCTTAATCGGGAATGCGTTGACCGCGCCCAGATCCACACCGTTTTCGACGACCGAATATTTGTCCGACGGCGCAAAATGAAAGATATATTTCGACTTTTTGTCGTCGTAAATCACGTCGTAGGTTGAAAGGGCTTTCGGCGGCGCGGGATCAATTACGATATTTCCGTCTTTCACGCTCACACCGAGAAATCCTTCCAGCATGGTTTTGAAACACCAGGACGCGCTGCCCGTATACCACGTCCAGCCTGCCCGCCCGAGATTTTCGCAGGAACTTACGTCGGCTGCAAGAACGTACGGCTCCGCCATATATTTTTTGACCGCCCATTCGTCTTTGCACTTTTCGACGGGGTTAATCGCTTTGAAAATTTCGTACGCCTCGTCCGCGCGACCGCACTCAATAAGCGCAAGGATAAACCATATCGCGCCGTGCGTGTACTGCCCGCCGTTTTCGCGGACGCCTTTCGGATACAGGCTGATATAACCGTAATATTTTTTGTCGTCAAACGGCGGCGCAAGCAACAAAAACAATCCGTTTTTCTTGTCAAAAAGGCATTTTTTTGCAGTTGTAAGCGCGGTATCGACTTTGTTTTTGTCACTTATTCCCGAAAGCGCCGCCCACGCTTCGGATATCGCGTCGATTTTTAAGACGTCGCTTTTACCGTCGCCGAGCCATTCCCCGCTTGCCGTTACAAGCCGCTTGAACCTGCCGTTTTCGTACGCCGCAAGCACGGCTTTTTCCAAGGATTTTATCCTTTCCGAAAACAGCGTTTTTTCACGCGAGTCGTAAAACGCGCTCATCTCCTTTAAGACGGCGATATAAAATTCCGAAAGCCACACGCTCTCGCCCGCACTGTCCGTGCCGACTGCATTCAACGCGTCGTTCCAGTCGCCGCCGCGGATTTTCAGTAATCCGTTTTCGCCGACGTCGTACGCTCTTTCGATTATTCTTTCAAGGTGCATCAGGACGCTTTCGCGCTTATCGTGATATTTCGGGATTTCAAACCTCGATTCTTCCGTCGCTGCAAGACAAGGCGAGTCGAGATACGCCGCCGTTTCGTCAAGTATTTGTCGGTCGCCCGAAATTTTGACGTAATTTGCGACGGCGTACGCAAGAAACAGTCCGTCGTCGGATATCCTTGTCCTGACGCCGTGTTTTTCACCGTGCCACCAATGCATTACGTCGCCCTCGAAATAAACGTGATTGCAAAGTTTCATGAGTTCTTCGCGCGCACGCCGTTTGTCGAAATACGCAAGCGACAGCGTATCCTGCGCCATATCGCGGAATCCAGTCGCGCCGCCCGCCTGATAAAACGCCGTCTTCCCGTTCACCCTTGACGACAAAATCTGATACGGAAGGGTTTTGAACAATACGTCGAACGAGTCGTCGCTCGTTTTCACGGAAAATGGGCTTATGTTTTCAAAGTACGAAAGGCTTGCGTTCTTCTTTTCTTCGATATTTTCTTTCGTCGCGTCGACAACGCTTTTATAATCGCCGCCGAATACGAAATAATACTTTTCTCGCTCCCCGGCATTGAGGTTTACTTCGTAAAATCCCGAAAACGAGCGGTTGTTCATCGCCGTGGACGGAACCTCGCCGCCCCGAGAAAACCCAAAAAACTCGTCCTCGTAAAGCCCCGAAAAGGTTTTAAGATACGCGCTGATTCCGTTTTTCACGTTGACGACTTCGCGTATGCCGTCTTCCGTCTTGAAAAACAAAAAATCGTTTTCCAGCGCCGCGCCGAGACAAGTCGCAAGATACAACCCGACTTTCCCGCATATTTTTTCTTTTGCGGAAATTTCGATTTCGACAATTTTCGCGCCGCCGTCGTCCACGATATATTCAGAAACACCCGACGAAAACTTTTCGTTTTCGCCAAAGTATCTGCTTTCGCCCTTTTTGAAAGATGCCGCCGCGCCGCGTTTCAGGTCAAAAATATCGCCGTCCGAAAACAACAACGCGCGCTCCGACGGCACGTCCGACGTGAAATCGTTGCGCCACACGGTGAGTTTGCTTTCCCTGCTGTTTCCGTAATAGGTGTATCCGCCCCCGCCGTCCGACGAGATAAATCCGCCGACCTTTCCCGCCACAACGTTCGAGTACGGCAAAAGCGTCCTGCCTTTTACGGGCTCGACCTCGTACGAGTCGTTTGAAAAGCCGCCTTCGCCCGTTTTAAACAGTATTTCGTTTTCGCGCCGCGGGAACATTTGTGTGATTTTCGGATTAACAACGACCGCGTTTTCAAAAAACTCCTTTGAAAAGTCGGAAAAACAAATGTCCGACAGCACGGAAAAATCCGTCGTATCGTCCAAAAACACGCTTACGCCGAAAACTTCTTTCACCGCTTCGGTAATTTCCTTTTTGGTTTTTTCGTAATATCCGTCGCCGTCCCTGTACGCCACGACAAGCGTAACGCCGATTTCAGCGTTTTTTAAGGCGTTCACGACTTTCACCGCCCCTATAAGGTCGTTTTTGTTGTTGTCGTAAACAAACAGCAGCGGCTTTTTTGAAAAGTTTTCGGAATACTTCATAAACAGCTCGTTATGCCTACAAATTTTCAAAATTTTCTCGTTTGAAAACGGCTCGTACAAAAGCCGCGGAATAAGTCCCGACAACGTTTCCGAAAACCGTTTGCCCAAATCGTTTTTGCGTTTCGAGTTTTCGATAAGGGTGAAAAACGACGGCGTTTCGGTTTTTCTCATTTCGTCAAGCGCGCTTTTTACGTCGTCTTTCAGCACGATAAACACGTCGATTTCCTTTGTCGAAAACGGCGGTACTTCAACGTCGGCAAAAGCGATTGCGGCGGGATCGAGCACCGCGCCGAACGGCAAGTCGTATTTCTTTTTCAGAAGTCCCGACGGGTTTTTCACAGTGTTTCCGCGCCCCAAAAATTCATAACGATTCCCCGCGTACGAAAAGTCCGCGCCCGTCGCCCGCATTACAAAACACATATCGTTTTCCCCTTTTCCGCCTTTCCGCGTTGCGACAAAATTGTTGTCGATTTTTGCGGTTTCGACAAATAAATTTGAAAAAACGGGGTGCGAAGCAAAATTATTTGCAAAATTCAGCGCAAGGTCTTCGTAAAATACGACGTGATACTTTTTCGTTTCTTCCCCGTCGTTTTTAATATACAGCCGCCTGACTTCGCCCGAAAACACGTACGGCGCGTAAACTTCCGCGATCACGTTATCGCTTGCGTTTTCAAAGCGGACTTTGCCTGTTTCAAACGTCGTTTTGTATTCCTTGTTTTCGTAAAACGGCGCAAACGTCGGCGTTATTGTTTTCCCGTTTTCGTCGGTCACGAAAAAGAAACCGCCCGACACGTCGTCGATATTTTTTGAAAACCTGTTTACAAGTACGCCGCGCCGCGTCGAGTACCCTTCGCCCCCGTCGGAAATCGTCACGGCGTAGTCGCTCCCCGAAAGTATCGCGGAAAACGGAAATGCACCGGGCGTAATCCCTCGCGAAAAATCGGAAAAGTCGTCGCCTTTTGAAAATTTCGTGCGTCTGACGTTTTTCACCTTGCTTTCGTTTTGTTTTTCGGTAAGCAGTATTTCCGCACTTTTCACGACGTCGGCGTTTGAAAACAGTTTCCTGACCCCGCCGTCTTTCAGATAATTTGCGACCGCGACCATACTCATGCCGAGATGATGCGCCATAAACTCGGGGACGATTCGTATTGCGCCGCGCGCGTCCAACGCTTCGTACAGCCCGAAGTCGCCAAGCATTTCAAACTTTTCAAATCTTTTCAGGTTTTTAATTGCCTTGCATTTGAGAGTATCCAGCAAAAGATACGTCGAATAAGGCGAGAAAACACACGATGTTTCTTCGCCGCGCACGGAAATTTCTTTCACGCCGAATGCGTAATATCTGAAATTATTTGCCGCGTCAAGGTCAAAGTATCCGCTTTCCGAAATGCCGAAAATTCCGCATTTTTTCGTGTTTTTTATGATTTTTGCCGCGATTTTACTTGTTTTGTCAAAAAGACCGCCCTCTGGCACGTCCAGAAACAAGTCGGGCATTTTGTATTCAAAAGTCGTGCCGGAATACGACAGCAGATAATTTCCGAGATTTCGCGCGAACTTCCTTGAAAGTTTCTCCCACGACGCGGGCGGCATACCGAAACACACGCCGAGATACGAAAGAAGCCTTGACTCCGAAACCACGTTGTCGTAATGCCCCGAAAAGGTGTTTTTCCGTTTGTCGTAGCCGATATAAAAAAGATTTTGCGACTTATCGTACAACGCCGAAAAATCGACGGTTTTCAGATATTCGTCGATTATGCGTTCTATATCGCCCGAAAAATACTCGCGCGCGACGATAAGCGCGGTTATGAAATTCGCGCTGTCAACGCTCGACACGAAACAAGGTTCAAGCGGGCTTTTCGTGTTCACGTCGTACCAGTTGAACAAATGCCCCTTGAATTTTTCCAGCGACAACGCCGCGTCCAGCGTGTTTTTCACCCTGTTTTTTGCCGTTTCGTAGTCGGTGATTTCAAGAATGCTTGCCGACACGTCGGAAAGTATCGAAAACCCGATATTCGTAGGCGAGGTGTAGTTCTGATAATCCCCTTTCGGCAGCACGGTGAAATTGTCTGGAACAAGCGGATTTTTCCCGGACGTAAAATATTTGTACATAAGTTTTGCGTGGGACAAAAGATAATCCGCTCCCTTGATTTTCCTTTTTTTCTTTTCCCTGACGCGCCCCGCAAAAAACGGCTTCCATAAAAGCAGGTTCTTTTTCGTAAGAGACCTTACGACGGAAACGGCAAAGACGTATAAATCGACAACCGCAAAATACGGCAGCATGACAAGCCCGAAAAAGTCTTTTATAAACTCTTTCGCCACCCGTTTGACGTACGCCGAAACAGAAAGATTTACGAACACGTCGAAAAACCCCGTCACTCCGACGAATACCGTGTTTATGAAAAACGCCGCGATTATTAAGGCGAAAAAAGTCGGACTTGCCGACAGAAAAGACAATATTAACAGCGCGAGAAAACACGGCGCGGATAATACCGAAAACCCGTTGAAAACCATTAAAAACTTGTAAAATTTGTCGATTTTTTTGTTATTTTCTTTCGGATTTGTAAAATTTACAAACGGCAAAAGTTGCACGTCGCCGCGTTTCCATCTGAGTCTTCGGTTTTCGTCCGAAGAAAAACAAAGCGGCGCGTCTTCGTACACGGGAACGCCCGAAGCCCCGGTGTTAAGGATCGCGCCCTCGATAATATCATGCGACAAAACACGGTTTTCGGGCAATACGCCCGACAGTTTTTCAACATATCTTTCAAGGTTGAAAATGCCTTTCCCCGTGAAAATACTTTTGCCGGTAAGGTTATAAAACAAGTTGGAATACGCTGGATAAATTTCGTACCCGTCGCCGCCGTGAAACAGTCTTGCGTACGCCGTTTTCAGCGAAAAAGCGTTCGTTTTCCCGTCAAAAGCAAGCAGGTCGTACTTTTCGTTTTCTTCGTGCGAAAACACGTTCACGGCGCGCAACACGCCTTTGGGCTGCAACACGCTGTCCGCGTCGAGCGTAATGAAATATTTCGGTTTTTCAAAACCGTCGAAATTGAAAAGTCGCGAAAAATCATTGTCGCAGCCGCCATACAAAAAGTTCGCGTAGTCCTCAACCGCTCCCCTTTTTCTTTCGCGCCCCATAAAACAATCGCCGCGTTTCACCCGTTTTCGGACAGCCGCGCGAAGATACGGCGGCAGTTTTTCGTTCAGCGCGGACAGTACGGCGGCGTCGCTTTCGTCGGTTTCGGTCTTACTTCTTTTAAGGTCGATTAAAAGCGTGAACGTCGCGTTTTCGTCGCGGTTTGCAAAATACAGACGGTTCAGGTGCGAAACGGCGGCTGACACGTCCTTTTCGCTTGCGATGAACACCGGCACGACAACGTCGACCGAGAACTCTTTCGGGATTTTTTCAAAATTCCTTGCAAACACGGGCGTATCGTTCAAAAACAACGAAAACAACCCGTTCGTCATGCGGTACGCGACTTTCGACAACGCAAAAACCGAAAGTATCGCCGCGGGTATTCCGAAAACGAAATTGCCGACCGCAAAATAAACGCCCACCGAAATCCCCAAACAGATAACCGAAAACGCAAGGATATAACACGTCGTTTTGTCGATTTTCTTTTTGGTCATCGACACGTTTTTATCCTGCTTCACGCTCTCATATAGTCCGAAGTCTTCGGAAAACACTCCGCCGATAAGCCCGTTTCCCGAATACTTCATCACCCTTTCGGCGTATTCGCTTTCGGTGAGGTTTATGCCGTCCGAAAGTTTCCCGATTTTTTCAAGGCAGGCTTTTTTCGTGGTTTCGTCGGAATATGAAAACACCTTGTCGCGGCTGGCGACGACATATACGGACAGCCTTTCGTAAAGATTGCAAACCGTACTTTCCACTGCGATTAAACTCTTCATAAGGTTTTCCGTCAGCATATCGTTTTCCGCGACGAACGCGTCGAACACGACTTCCAGATCGTCGCACGTTTTCGCGCTTGCGGAAAGCAATTTTTTGATTTTAAGATAGCGTTTTTTGTTGTTTTTTTTGACAAAATGCAAAAAAACGTTGTTCTTTACGTACTTTTTCACAATCCTTTCCGATGCCGAAGACAGCCTTTCCATCTTTTGAAGATACGCCGATTTTTCTTCGACCGCGGCGATTTTTTCAAGCAACGCGACCGTAAGCGCTTCGGACATTCTTTCGCATTCCGAAAACGTGAAAGGCGTTATTTCGTTGAATGCGTCAAAGGCTTTTTCAAAGTATTCTTTCGTCACGTTCCCGTACGTAAGCGCGACGCACGCGCGTGCAAAAATCAGCGCGCGGGGCTCTCCGTTATGCGGAAGACGTGAAAAATCGAAGTCGTTTTTCATAAAAGTTTCGACAAAAATCGCGTTGTTTTCGTAAAGCCATTTTTCAAAGGAATATATCTCCCGCTTCCCCCTGACCTTTTTGGAAATGACTTTGTAGCCTTTTTTGATTTGCGATTTCACGGGCGCGACGTCAAATCCTTTCCCTGCGGGTTCGGGCGTCGAAAGCACTTTTGCAAGTTCCCTGATTTTCCTTTCAAAGTCGGGACTTCTTTCATTCAGCGCGACGTCCTTATAGTATTTTTTCCTTAAATTTTTCAATGCGCCGAAAATGCCGATAAGTAGCAGCGCGGCAAACAAAAATATCAACATATCCCGATTGTTGCCGATTTTCAAAAATAAAAACGTAAAAAAAGATTGTCGGTTCATGCGCCGACAATCCTTATGATGCGAGATTAGTCTGTAAGCCGAGTTCTGTCTTGAACGGTCATCTATCTAGACGCGCAGTTGCCTGTGCGTTCAAGCGATTGAGGGGACGGACAGGCGATCCATTGTCCCTTTTCTCTTGCATCGGGTGGGGTTTACATAGCGCGAAACGTCGCCGCATCGCCGGTGAGCTCTTACCTCGCCTTTCCATCCTTACACGATAAATCGTGCGGTATATCTCTGTTGCACTTTCCTTGAAGTCGCCTTCACAGGTATTTCACCTGCACCCTGCCTTGTGATGCTCGGACTTTCCTCATCTTGCGATGCGACCGTCCGGCTAACTCGCAAAGCGAGTATACCCGAAAAACCCGGCGATGTCAAGGAGTTTGTTTCCCTTTCGGGAAATTGCTTTCGCAGCGATATGCCTGCGGCGCGATGTGTGCCTTTGGCACATTGCGGTTTATTTGTCATTACGAGGCGTTGTCTTTTCATTCCGTGCAACGCACTCTGTCATTGCGAAGCACCGTTTTGCGGTGCTGTGGCAATCTCCCGGAAGGGACTCCTTGTAAAAGCGATGTGCCTATGGCGCGATGTTGCTTACGCAGCGATGTTGCTTACGCAGCGATGTTGCCTTCGGCGCGATGTGTGCCTTTGGCACATTGCGCCGCAGGACTTGCACTTTTCCCCTTTTTTCGACATATACTGTTTTTACTTTGGAGGCGTGATTTTGCTTGACAGTTTGTTTTTAATGCTCAGAAACCTTTTGATTTTTTCGTCATACGTCGAAAACAAGAACTCTTTCCCAAAACCGCTCTCCCGCGAAAAGGAAGCCGAGTACGTCCTTCGTGCGGAAAACGGCGATAAGGAAGCGACGGAACTTCTTATACGTCATAATTTGCGGCTTGTCGCGCACATTGCGAAAAAATACTGCAATTATCCGGACACCGACGAACTTATTTCAATCGGCAGTATCGGACTTATAAAAGCGATAAGGACGTATAAATCGGGAAAAGGCACCGCCCTTGCGACCTACGCGGCGAAGTGCATCGAAAACGAAATATTGATGACGCTTCGCGTCAACAAAAAGCACAAAAACAACGTATCGTTGAACGATCCCGTCGGCACAGACCGCGACGGCAACGAACTGACGATAATCGATATGCTTTCGACCGACGAAGAAGGCGTCATTACCGACGTCGAAAACCGCATGCTTATCGAGAAAGTTTCGGAAATCGTCAAAACCTCGCTTGACAAGCGCGAATACGAAATAATCGTGATGCGCTACGGCTTGAACGACACGCCGTCGCTGACGCAGCGCGAAGTTGCGGAAAAATTCGGAATTTCCCGAAGTTATATTTCGAGAATTGAAAAAAAGGCGCTCCAAAAAATCAAGAGCGCCATTGAAAAAAACGATTTCGACTTTACTTAAATTGCGATTTTTTTGGAATTGAGATAATACAAAAAACTGCCTTTATCAAAAGAAAAAACAAGTTTTTTTGCCGTAAGTTGCTGTTTTTTAACGCCAAACTTGTTATTTATATCGTCGCGACCGTACTTGCCGTCGCCCAGAATAAAGTGTCCGTGCGCGGCAAGTTGCGCGCGTATTTGATGGGTTTTCCCGTTGTGAATGACAACCTCGACAAGGGTTGAGTTTTTGTCGTATCCGATAACTTTTACGCTTGCTTCGACGGGCACCGCGCCCGCGTGTTTTTCCTGAAAAATCCTGACTTTCCCTTCCTTTGCGTTTTTGAGAAGGTAGTCGCGATACACCGCGTCCGACGGCACTTTTCCATAAACGCGCGCCTCGTAAACCTTTTCGATTTTCTCGTTTTTGAATCCTTTTGCGATTTCTTCCGCCGCACTAACGTTTAGCGCGAATATAAGAAGTCCGTCGGTGTTCGTATCGAGCCGATGGCAAAGAATCGCGCCTTTTTCATATTCCATGAGAATACTTTCCGCGGAAATATCGCCCTCGCTTTTTAGTCCTTTCGGCTTATAAACGATAAGGATATTTTCGTCGCGGTAAATCTCTTTCAGCCGCATATCTTTGGCGTAGCATCTGATGACCGAGCCGCCGTTTACGACGACGTCTTCCCCGACCTTCGCCCCGTCCACTCGGATTTCCTTATCTTTGATAAGTTTTAAAATCGCGTTATACGAAAACAGCGGATAATACTCCGCCGTTATTTTCGAGAGCCTTTGCGGCTTTCCGTTATAAACAAATTCCTTCATTATTTTTTGTCTTTGGTTTTTTTGGCGTCGGAAGTCAAAGTTTCTTTCAGCTGAACAAGACTTTCGATTTCGTTCAGGAGAGTGTTGATATCCTTGAACTGGCGATGCACGCTTGCGAACCTGACGTACGCGACCTCGTCCAGCGACTTCAACTCTTCCATAACCATATCGCCGATTTCCGCGCTGGTGATTTCTTGTTCCAGGCTGTTGTAAACCTGCTTCTGAACGTTGTTTATCACCCTGTCGACGTCGTACATGGAAACGGGACGTTTTTCGCACGCTTTCATAACGCCCGCACGGATTTTATTGACGTCGAAAGCCTGACGGTTTCCGCTTTTTTTGACGACCATGACGGGAGTATATTCGACGGTTTCGTACGTGGTGAAACGCTTTCCGCAATTCACGCATTCCCTGCGACGTCTTATCGACGTGCCGTCTTCGTTGAGCCTGCTGTCGACCACTTTGCTGTCAAGACAACCGCAGTACATACATTTCATAATGCACCTCAGACACAAATTATTGCCAAAACTTGCATTTCGACTTAAATATGATACAACATATTGTGGTCAAGGTCAAGTTTTTTTAACAACAACGCTGTATTTGTCGCATTATCCGCGCGGCGGGGGATCGTCGGAATTTTCTTCTTCCATAATTCTCGCGCCGTTCGCGCTGAGTTCCACAAGCACGGCGTCCGTCCCGATTTTAATCACGTTGCGCCACGGTATGAACAACGAGTCGTTTGAAGTAAGTCCTTTCAGAAACTTCGTGTTGCCGGGAACGATTATGCCGAAAACCTGTCCGCGGCAAGTGAAAGCGATATCCACCGCCCTGCCCAAACTTCTTCCGTCGACGACGTTAATGACGTCCTTTTCCCGTATTTCGCAAAATGTGTATTCTTTCCCCATAGGAAGATTTTATGCCGACTGGGAACGATAAATTACTGCAAATATTTCCTTATCGTTTCGATCGCGCTTTTTTCAAGGCGGGACACCTGCGCCTGCGACACGTTGACGGCTTTTGAGATTTCAACCTGCGTTTTCCCCGCAAAATACCGAAGGTACAAAATTTCCCTTTCCCTTTCGGACACTTTTTGCACGGCTTCGGACAAGTCGATGTTTTCCGTCCATTTCTCGTCGGTGTTTTTCTTATCGGCAAGTTGATCCATAAGCATCATTGCGTCGCCGTCGTCGTTATAAACCGATTCATAGTAGCTCACGGGTTCGGACACGGCGTCGAGCGCGCACGCGATTTCCGACGCGGGAACGTCGATTTCTTTTGCGATTTCACTCATGCACGCGCTTATATCCGCGCCCGTGTTACCCATACGCTCGCGCGCGCTGAACACGCGATACGCGACGTCGCGCTGACTGCGACTGACTTTTATCCCCGTGCTTTCGCGCTGAAACCTGCGGATTTCCCCGATAATCATCGGCACGGCGTACGTCGAAAACCTTACGTTTTGCGTTACGTCGAAGTTGTTCAACGCCTTCAAGAGCCCGACGCACCCGACCTGAAACAAATCGTCCGCCTCGCCCCGCCCGTTGGAAAACCTTTGTACAATCGAAAGTACAAGCCTGATATTTGCGTTTATAAATTCGTTTTTCTTTTCTTCGTTGCCGTTTTTGATTTCCAGAAGATACTGCCTGCTTTCTTCGCCCGATATTTTCGGCAGCGACGAAGTATCCACGCCGATTATTTCGATTCTTTTCATAAAAAAACCTCCTTGCGATATGTAAGAAGGTTTTGAGGTTTCAGACAAGTTTCCCGATTTCCTTTTTGAGTTTTCCGACGATTTTCTTTTCAAGGCGGGATATGTACGACTGCGATATGCCCATTTCCGCCGCGATTTCTTTCTGCGTTTTTTCTTCTTCCCCGAAAAGTCCGAAGCGCATTTTCAGGATTTTCTTTTCCCGCTCGCCGAGCCGCGCGAAACTTTCCGCAAGGATTTCCCTTTCCGCCCCGCTTTCGACGTCCTTGTAAATCACGTCGCTGTCGGTGCCCAGAACGTCGGACAGCAACAATACGTTGCCTTCCCAGTCGACGTTGAGCGGCTCGTCAAAGGATATTTCGGCTTTTTGCCGCACCGTCTTCCTAAGATGCATCAATATTTCGTTTTCTATGCATCGGCTTGCGTATGTCGCGAGTTTGATTTGTTTCGTGAAGTCGAAACTGTTCACCGCCTTGATAAGCCCGATAGTGCCGACGGATATAAGGTCCTCCATATCGATACCCGTGTTTTCAAAGCGTTTCGCAATGTACACGACAAGCCGCAGATTTCTTTCGATGAGTTCGTTTTTCGCGTTGACGTCGCCGTCGTTAAGTCGTTTGACGACAGCCTGCTCTTCTTCGGGCGTAAGCGGCGCGGGAAGAGCCTCACCCCCGCAAAGATAATCGATTCTGTCGTCCTCGCACGATAAATCGAAAAACCTTAAAAGCCAAGCAATAAGTTGTTTGAATTTCTTCATATTACCCCCTTTAACGCGTCGGCGTTGTAAATGAGTTTGCAACCGTCAAGGTCGGTGTCGGCAATCGCGACGGGTACTTTCACGTACGCACGCCTGCCATCGCCCGTGTGAAATACGAGCGCGTCCGCAACGAACACGGGACAACGCTTCACCGCCGTAACGGTTTTGACGTCTATGTATCTTTCGGTTTTTTGAAGGTACCGTTTCCCCGCGTCGCGCGACAAAATCACGACGCCTTTCCCTGTAACTCCGTCGATAAGGCGGTTGCCCGTATCGTTGAAACATTTTAGTTTTTCGCTTTTACCGTCCACAACGATATCGCAAAAGCACGCCTGCAAGTCCGAAATTCGCCTTCTGACGGCAAAATGCCCCATTTCCCAGGTGAATACCCATAAAAAGGCAAAACCGCCGATTACAGCCCATTTTACGCCTTTGCGCGCAGGATACGTAAGCATGCGCCCGTGCGTAACGCCGAATCCTAGGAAAGAATACGCCGCGCCGCCCGCAAGAAACGACGCCGCCGCAAAGGTCAGCAAAAACAAAACGTACTTCCTTGCGCTTTTGAATTTCGCCGCAAATATCGTCGTGGCAATGAGGGTTGCGATTTTATAAACCCATACGGCGTTATCGACAAACGGGAGAAACACCGAAAACACCGCGCCGATTATCGCCGACAATATTATCCCGAACCTGCTTTTGTCAAGTTTCAGTATCGCCGCCGACAAACTTAACAGCGCGCCGTTTATCAAAAAGTTTACAATCGCAACTTCCTCAATATAGACCACGCCGTAATTCTTGCATATCGCACTGTCGCATACATTCCGATTATGTCGAATTTTTTATACATTTTGGTGAATATTTATACATTTTATATAAAATTTTTATGCATAAAACCGCTGAAAGCCCGATGAATACTGGGTTTTCGCACTTATGTATTTATACATTTCGATATTTTGAAAAGGAAAAACAAAAAATAAATTCGCTGAAACTAAGCGGTTTTTAATGTGGAAAACTTGTTATTATCACGCCGCGAACGTTGTTTAATTACGGTGGAAAATTGCATTTTCAAAACTTCTCTGCCCTTTTTCAAGGTGTTTTATCAACGTCTTTCCAATCGGGCAAATATCACTGCAAAGCAAAATCACTGTCGAAGACAATATCACGCCTCAGGCATATCACGCCGCAGGCAACAAGGTTTCCCTTCCGGGAGATGCGTCGCACACTGCTCTTTTGAAATCGCATTGTCGGGGGCGGCAATGCTAACTCTTATGCTTGTTTGCGCCTTTTTCTCCACGCAAGTACAAAAGTATCTTGCGT
>OLSB01002598.1_pt1 | contig 14603 bp, 9 predicted proteins | sample 1672071 | NCBI WGS metagenome assembly OLSB01 (sample SAMEA3136642, study PRJEB25190) | human gut metagenome | biome: human gut; feature: human-associated habitat; material: faeces | place: Austria | collected 2013 | reverse complement strand
ATTTGTTGCTGCCAAGATGACTGAAGATGAACAGAATAAGCTGGTTGATGAAACAATATCTGATTTGGAGGAGATTGAATGGATAGGATAATTTCAGACAGATATGCAGAAGCACTTTTCAGTTTAGCAGTAGAAAATAATGCTATTGATAGATATGAAGAACAGGTAAAGCTGGTTCTTGATGTTATTTCCGGAGATAAGGAAATAATGAAAATTCTTACTCACCCTGATATTAACGGTGAGGATAAAATGAATGTTTTAACACAGGCTTTTAAGGACAGCGTAGATGACGATATTATGGGACTTTTTTCCGTAATAATGCGTAAAAATAGGGAAAACCAAATTATTGGTATTTTAGAAATTTTCCTTGAAAAGGTGAAAAGCTACAAGGGCATTAGCGATGCTGTTGTAGAAAGTGCTGTGCCTTTAAGCCCAGAAAAGCTGAAAGTAATTGAAACTAAATTAGCAAATAAATTAAATAAGCAGGTGGTTGCTAAAAGCGTAGTTGTGCCGGAATTGTTAGGTGGACTTCGCATAAGCATTGACGGACATATTTTGGACAAGACTGTTAAAAGACAGCTTGAAGATATGAAGAAACAAATGCTTGCAACATCACTTGCCCAGTAAAGGAGTGTAACCTAAGAATGAATATCAGACCTGAAGAAATTAGTTCTGTTATAAAAGAACAGATAAAGGGCTATTCAGCAAAGCTTGACGTGTCTGAGGTTGGTACGGTTATACAAGTAGGTGACGGTATTGCCAGAGTATATGGCTTAGATAACGCTATGAGTGGAGAACTTTTAGAGTTTGAAAATGGCGTATACGGTATGGCACAAAATCTTGAAGAAGATAACGTAGGTGTCGTTATTTTAGGTAGCGATGAAGGTATTAAGGAAGGCTCATCTGTAAAACTTACAGGTAGAGTTGCAGAAGTACCTGTTGGTGATGCTCTTATAGGTAGAGTTGTAAATGCTTTAGGTCAGCCTATTGATGAGAAAGGACCTATTAATACAACTAAAGCAAGACCTATTGAAAGAGTTGCCCCTGGTGTTATTACAAGAAAATCCGTTGATGTACCTTTACAGACAGGTATTAAGGCTATTGATGCCATGGTGCCTATTGGTAGAGGTCAGAGAGAACTTGTTATCGGCGACAGACAGACAGGTAAAACAGCTATTTGTATAGATACAATTATTAATCAGAAAGGCAAAAACTGTATTTGTATTTACGTTGCTATTGGACAGAAGGCATCTACAGTTGCCAGAATTGTAAACACATTGGAAAAGACAGGTGCTATGGACTATAGTATTGTAGTTTCATCTACAGCATCTGACTCAGCTACACTTCAGTACATTGCACCATATAGTGGCGTAGCAATGGCAGAAGAATATATGGAAAACGGAAAAGACGTTCTCATTGTTTATGATGATTTATCTAAGCACGCAGTAGCTTATAGAGCAATGAGCTTACTTTTAAAACGTCCACCAGGACGAGAAGCATATCCAGGTGATGTATTCTATTTACATTCAAGACTTTTAGAGCGTTCAGCTAGACTTGATGAAAAATACGGTGGTGGTTCAATAACAGCATTGCCTATTATTGAAACACAGGCTGGTGACGTTTCAGCATATATTCCAACAAATGTAATTTCTATTACAGACGGTCAGATTTATCTTGAAAGTGAATTATTTAACTCAGGTATGCGTCCAGCAGTAAATGCCGGTCTTTCTGTATCCAGAGTAGGTGGTTCAGCACAGATAAAGGCTATGAAAAAGGTAGCAGGTCCTATTCGTATGGAACTTGCACAGTATAGAGAATTACAGAGTTTCTCTCAGTTTGGTTCAGATTTGGATAAGGATACTCTTGACAGACTTAACCACGGTAAGAGAGTTATGGAAATTCTTAAACAGCCACAGTATAAGACTCTTGAAGTTGAAAAGGAAGTCGTTATACTCTATGCTGTTACAAATAAATACCTTGATGATGTTCCGGTTGAAAAGATTGCCGATTTTGAAAGAGGTTTCTTTGAATTTATGGAACAGAATCATAACAACATTTTAATTGAAATAAAGGAAACTGGTGTTATGTCAGACAAGGCAACAGAGGAACTTAAATCAGCCATTGAGTCTTTCAAGGCAAAGTTTGAATAGTGAGGTGATATTATGGCATCAATGCGTAACATAAAACGCAGAATTAAAAGTGTCAATAGCACCCAGCAGATAACAAAGGCCATGAATTTGGTTGCCAGTTCAAAGCTGACAAAGGCAAAGCAGAATTTTGATGATACAAAGCCTTTCTTTAACGCCATTAGACGTGTTATTGCCAACGTAGTTAAAGGTGCAGGCAATACAGACAATGTATTTTTGAAGTCAAGAGAAGTAAAAAATACAGGCGTAGTTATTCTTACAGGCGACAGAGGACTTTGTGGAGGATATAACACAAATGCTTGTAAAACAGCTTTAGGTATTACAGAGGGAAAAAGTGCTTCTTACATTACCGTAGGTTCAAAAGGTTTTGAATTTTTAAAGAATAAGGGTTGTGACTTTGCACAGAACTATACTGGAATTTCAGAAAAACCTACTTACGAAGATGCAAGGGCAATAGGCGAAAAAATAACACAGATGTATCAGAATGGGGATGTTGACGAAGTATATCTTGTCTATACAGAATATATTTCTACAATAGCCAGCGAACCTAAGGTTATGCGTCTTTTACCTTTGGATACAGAAAGTTTGGGAGAAAGTGAAAAGGATAATCTTACACTTACTATTTACGAGCCAGATGACGAAACAGTATTAGCATATGTTATTCCAAAATACATTAATACAGTTATTTACGGTGCTTTAGTAGAGTCCTCCGTATGCGAATTAACTTCCCGTATGACTGCTATGGATTCAGCCACAGATAATGCTACCCAGATGCTTGATACTCTTAATCTTCATTACAATAGAGCAAGACAGGGTGCAATTACTCAGGAATTAACTGAAATCGTAAGTGGTAGTAACGCATTAGAATAAAATTCTATATATATCTACTTAGCTGTATAGGGTAAGTTAAAATTTTTTAAGGAGTGAAAATATGGCAGAACAAAATGTCGGCAAGATAGTTCAGGTTATCGGTGCCGTATTGGATATAAAATTTTCCGGAGGGCATATGCCTGCCCTTAATAATGCCATTGAAATACACGATGGCGATAGAAAGATTGTTGCTGAGGTATCAAAGCACCTTGGTGACGATGTTGTAAAGTGTATTGCTATGAGTTCTACAGACGGTTTAAAGCGTGGTATGGACGCTATTGACACAGGTAAGCCTATTTCAGTTCCTGTAGGTCGTGAAACCTTAGGTAGAATGTTTAACGTAGTAGGCGAACCTATTGACGATAAGCCAATGCCAACAACAGAAGAAATGTGGCCTATTCATAGAAAAGCACCTAGCTTTGCACAGCAGGCTACAAGTGCTGAAATGCTTGAAACCGGTATAAAGGCTGTTGACTTACTTTGCCCATATTCAAAGGGTGGTAAGATTGGTCTTTTCGGTGGTGCCGGTGTAGGTAAAACCGTTCTTATTATGGAGCTTATTACAAATATTGCTACTGAACACGGTGGTTACTCTGTATTCAGTGGTGTAGGCGAAAGAACAAGAGAAGGTAATGACCTTTATTATGAAATGCAGGAATCAGGGGTTATTGATAAGACAGCCCTTGTTTTCGGTCAGATGAATGAGCCACCTGGAGCAAGAATGAGAATTGCTCTTACAGGTCTTACAATGGCTGAATACTTTAGAGATAAAGAAAATCAGGACGTGCTTTTATTCATTGATAACATTTTCAGATTTGTACAGGCAGGTTCAGAAGTTTCTGCACTTTTAGGTCGTATGCCATCAGCCGTAGGTTATCAGCCAACACTTGCTAATGAATTAGGTGCGTTGGAAGAAAGAATTACATCTACAAAGAATGGTTCTATTACTTCTGTTCAGGCTGTATATGTTCCAGCTGATGACCTTACTGACCCGGCTCCGGCTACTACATTTGCCCACCTTGATGCAACTACAGTTCTTTCAAGAGCTATTGTAGAGCTTGGTATTTATCCGGCTGTTGACCCATTAGAGTCTACATCAAGAATACTTGACCCAGCCGTTGTAGGTCAGGAGCACTATGAAGTTGCCAGAGGTGTTCAGGCTACATTACAGAAGTACAATGAATTACAGGATATTATATCTACCCTTGGTATGGATGAATTATCAGAAGAAGATAAGGTAACTGTAGCAAGAGCTAGAAAGATACAGAGATTCTTGTCACAGCCTTTCCACGTTGCAGAAGTATTCTCAGGTATTCCTGGTGTTTACGTTCCTGTAGAAGAAACTGTAAGAGGTTTCAAGGAAATATTAGAGGGTAAGCACGATGATATTCCTGAAAGCTGTTTCCTTAACGCAGGTACTATTGATGAGGTAGTTGCCAGAGCTAAAAAGTAAGGGGGTAGATTATGAATAAGTTATCCCTTAAAATCGTTACTCCTTCCCGTATTATGTATGACGGAGAGGCAGAAATGGTTATTATGCGTACTAAGGTCGGCGATATTGGTATTATGGCAGGACATCAACCCCTTGTTACTGTATTAGATTACGGTGTTTTGAAATTGAAAATTTCAGAAAATGAGGAAAAAAGAGCTGCTGTCTTAGGTGGTTTTGTAGAAGTTGATGGCGAGGGTGTAAACATTCTTACTGATATTGCTGAATGGTCTGACGAAATAGATAAAGTCAGAGCAGAAAAGGCAAAAGAAAGAGCAGAAAGAAGACTTTCTGAAAGAAATGTGGGCTTAGACGTAGTTCGTGCTGAAAATGCACTTAAAAGAGCTATGGTTAGACTTCATGTAAATGATTAATTTTAAAGACTGTTGTTGATTAAATTCAATAACAGTCTTTTTTTTATAAAATATTTTTCTTTGAAAAACGTTAAATATGTTTGCAAAATATAGATACTAGTGTTAAAATATTAACATAAGATAAAAAAAGAAATTTGTCGAAAAATGTCATATTTCTATAAAGATAAGGTGCTTTTAAGGGGGCGTAAAAAATGAAAAAGAGAATTTTAGGCGTTGCATTGTCAGCAATAATGACAGCTACAAGTTTAAGTGGAGTTTATGCAGAAGAACCTGTACAGGAAACTGCAGAAGAAGTGGTTCAGGAGGAAGTGTCACAAGAAATTGTGCCACAGGAAGAAGCTGTTTCAGAAGAAACAGTTGAAGAAAGCTCAGAAGAACTAACAGAAGAAGTTACACAAAGTGAGGCTGTTCAGGAAGAAGTAACAGAGGAACAGACTACAGTTGCACAGGAAGAACAGGCTGTAGAGGGAGTATCAGCAAAGGAAAGTCCAGCTGTTGAAAATATTGATGAGGCTGTAACTGTTCAGGCTGACGGTATTGTTGAAAGTGGTAAATGTGGTGATAATGTTACATATACTTTCGATAGCGATGGTGTGCTTACTATAAGTGGCAGTGGAGATATGTATGATTATGATTATGGTTATAATTATAATGACTCTGTTTTTTTACCTATAAGTGGAAATGTTAAAACTGTTATTATTAATGATGGAGTAACATCTATAGGGGATTATGAATTTTTATACTTTGAAAATATGACAAGTATTACAATTCCAAATAGTGTAACAAGAATAGGAAAAAATGCCTTTTCAAAGTGTTTAAACTTAACAAATGTAACAATTCCAGAAAATGTAACAAGTATAGGAGAATATGCTTTTTCAGGGTGTTCAAATATAGCAGATATAGTAATTCCTAATGGTATAACTGAAATAGAAGAATATACATTTTATGGTTGTTCAAAATTAGAGAACGTTAAAATTCCAAGCAGTGTAGAAAGAATAGGGAAGTCTACGTTTTTAAATTGTAGAAGTCTTAAAAGTATAACAATTCCAGATGGTGTAACAGAACTGGGAGATTATGCGTTTAGTGATTGTTACAACTTGATAAACATAACAATTCCTGATAGTTTAGCAAGTATTGGAAAAGGAGCTTTTTATCGTTGTGAGAGTTTAACTGGAATAGTGCTTCCGGAAAAAATAACTAGCATTCAAGAAAGTACATTTGAACATTGTAGAAGTATAGTTTCTTTGAAGTTACCTGAAAAATTAACAAGTATAGGGTATAATGCGTTTTCTCGTTGCGTCAGTTTAAAAAGTATAGAAATTCCTGACGGAGTAACATTGATAGAAGTTTATGCCTTTGAAGGCTGCTATGATTTAGATTATATAATAATTCCAGAAAGTGTAACAAGTATAGGAGAGGATGCGTTTTTTGCTTGTAAGTCTTTTACTGTGTATTGCGTAAAAGACAGTGTGGCTGATAAGTATGAAAAGTATCCTGAAGGTTCAAAGAAAATATACATCACAATACCTATTAAGGGTGATGCTGATAATAGTGGTGTTATAGATGCTACAGATGCTGCATTAGTTTTACAGAAAGTGCTTACTGGTGATAAGATGGCTATAGAAGATGTAGTAGAAAATTATATGAAATATGTTGATGTAGACAATGATGGACAGTTGACATCAAAAGATGCCTCTTATATTTTACAAAAGGCTTTGGATTCAACATTTTTAATGCCAAATGAAAAATAAATAATGATTATTTTGAGAAGATTGCTGTTGCGTAAAGTGACAGCAGTCTTTTTTGTTTTGTGTTTTTTACAATTATTTTAAAATGTCTGTATTTAATTGAAATTGCTATGTAATAGGGTTATAATTGATGACGGATTTATTATAGAATAGGAGATTTTAATATGAAGCATAAAAATAAAAGGCTACATAGGATAATAGGTGTTGTGCTGGCTACAGTTATGACAATAGGTGCTATGCCAATGAATGCCTTTGCCTTAGGCGATGGTGTATATTACGAAAAAAAGGATATACAGACTATTGCAGAAGGTGTAACCTATGAAAAAAGCAGTCGACTTTACAAGGCTGGTTGGATGGACGTTTATGTACTTACAATGGACGCAAATTCAAGTGATACAGCTTTAAAGGTTATACAGTCTGTAGGCAGTGTAGGTATCAAAACTACTGTACCTAAGTTGGCTACAGACAACAATGTTATTGCAGCAGTAAATGGTGATTTCTTTGGCTCTGGCAATCCTATGTCTAGTATGGGTCAGGTTGCTAAAGACGGTGAAATGGTATCTGCTCAGAATTACTACAACGGTAGTGAGAACAAATATGCAGGTATTTATATTGATAATGAGGGTGTGCCTTTTATTGACTATGTAAAGTCTACAATAGGCTTTTATGGAGCAGGTGGCGTTTCTCTTGCTATGGGTGCTAAAAACAAAATGACAGATTTTTCAAAGCCTGTATATTTTGACAGAACTACAATGACAAGCAGTAAACAGCTTGATGCAACATATTCAACACTTTCTAAAATAGTTGTATCAAACAAGGTTATTACAAAGATTGCTGGACCTAAGGAAGTTGTAGATATTCCGGAAGACGGCTTTATTATTGTTATGAACAAGGCTACAGCGGCAGCCAATTTAAGCAAGTTTTCAGTTGGTATGAGTGCTGATTTTAGCGAAAATGAAACCTTTGTATTCAGACCAACAAAGACAATAGACAATATTGACTTTGGTATAAGTGGTGGTGGCGAGCTTTTAAGAAATGGCGAATATGTTTCACAGGGTCTTATTATTGGTCAGAATGCTCGTAACCCAAGAACAATGGTTGGTGTAAGTAAGGACAAGTCAAAGATTTATATTGTTTGTATTGACGGTCGTAAAAACGGTATTGGTGCTACTCATGCAGAGGCTGCCAAGATTATGAAAGAATACGGTGCTTATGATGCTATTCACTTTGACGGTGGTGGCTCTACAACAATGGTTGTACAGAAAGAGGGTACAACTTCTCCTTCAGTTGTAAATGTACCAAGTGAGGGTTCATTGAGAGCTGTTGCCAATGGTATAGGTATTGAAGCTACTGGTCAAAGTGGTGTTCCAAGTAGAGTAAAGCCATATGTTCAGGATAGTGAGAAGAACTATCTTTTCCAAGGCTTAGGAAACACAATAAATGTGGAAGTTTATGACGGCAAGTTACAGGCTATGAATGTAGATAAGTCGAAATTATCTTTCTCATCAACTATTGACGGTAAATGGACAGATAATGTCTTTACACCTAGTACAACAGGTAAGGGTACAATTACTGTTAAATATGGAGATATAAGTGGAACTATTGATGTTACAGTTCTTGAGGGTGTATCAGGTTTAAGACTTTCAGCAGATAAATATGCCCTTAGCACAGGAGAAACAGCAAATCTTTCTGTTAAGTTTGTAAATAAAGACGGTTATGACGTAAATGCCGATACTAGCGATATGGACTGGGAAGTTGATGATACATCAGTTGGTACAGTTTCAAATGGTGTGTTTACAGCAAAAAGCGAAGGTGTAGCCAAAGTTACAGCTACAGCAAAGGGTGTATCTTCTTCAATCACTATTGGTGTTGGTAAGAGATATATTGCCATAAACAGTTTTGAGTCAGCAAGAAATATGACAATGTATTACTATCCAGAGGATTTAGGTCTTACCGGTAGTTCAAATGTAATTTCCGGTGTAGGTTCTGACGGTAATAGCTCACTTAAAATAAGTGCTACATTTAAGGCAAACTCTACAACAACTCAGTCTGTTTATGCAAGTTTTGAACAAAAGCCTATTGTATTCCCTGACAATACAACAGACTTCCTTTATAGCTACAAGGGTGACGGCTCAGGCAGACTTTTGAGAGCTTTAGTAAAGGATAACACAGGCAAGAGTTACAATATTGACCTTACTACATCAATGGACGACAGCGAATGGCACGAAGGTCAGGTTGCTATACCAAGTGATTTGACATCACCAGTAACTCTTGATAAAATATATGTATCAGCACTTAATACAACAACCGACAATTTAACAAGTACAGTTTATGTAGATAATTTAAGAGTTATGGCTCCTACAAATGTAGGTTCAGGCATAACAAGTGGTGGCAGTGTAAAGGATTACTGGAATTGCGATTTAGACAGTGTTACTGGTTCTGACTATGAAGTGGTTTCTGCTTTTGGTCGTTCAAGTGGTGGCAATTCAACTACATTAAGTAAAGTTCTTACACAGATGTCTAACGGTGCTAAGGCTATTGCCTTTGCAGGTGCTACAAATGTAAGCAATACTACAGGTGTTCCGGCAGTAATTTGGAAAAATGCCTATGCTACAAATGGCACAAACAAGTTCTCATTTGTAAATGTTGCTACCGGTAATGGTAGTCCGGCATCAGCAAATCCAGAACAGTACAAGTATTTACAGGACTTTATGGACAATTTAAGCAAAAAGAATGTTGTAGTATTAATGGATAGATACCTTTGGGGTTCAGGTTCTTACAACACAAAGGAAAGAGATGCACTTCACGATATTTTTGAAACAGCAGCTCATCAGTACAACAAGAATGTAATTGTTATTTCATCAGTTGGGGAAAGCAATTACACAGAAATAAAGGACGGTGTAAGATACATTAACCTTGCAGGTATAGGAAATACAAGTAATTTACAGTATCTCAAATTAAAGGGTAATGATAAAGATTTGTATTACGAATTTGTAAACGTAAAATAATTAGGAAAAAGGAAAAAATATGGGAACAAGTAAAAAAGGTGCAATGGCAAAAGATACGGTTATTTATATGTTAGCAAAGGGTATAGAGGGCGTTGTAGGCGTAGTTACAATGTCTGTAATGACCTATCTTTTTGCGACTTTCCAAATGGGTCTTTACTCAACAGTAAACATTGCCATTACTACAATAGGTATGGTAGCCATACAGTGGCTTGTACAGTCTGTTTTGAGATACGTAAACAAATACGATATTTTAAATCAGCAAAAGGAATTTTACTCTACAGTATTTTCAGCTTGGAAAAGTGTAAATGTAGGTGTTGCCTTAATAGCACTTATTATTATATTAGTTGTTAAAACTTTCTTTGGTAATATACCGGTTGTTGCTAAGTTTACAGAAAACTATAGCTATGCACTTATGATTTTAGGTGTTTTATGGTTTATAACTTACAACACTTCACAGCTTATGATTGCTATGCTTGCAGCTGTAAGAGAGGCTAAACTTAATTTGCTTTTAAGCCTTATTACTGTTTGTGGTAAGTTAGGTCTTATGTGGCTTTTCTGTAAGCTCTTTGGAAGTAGAGTTGAATGGATATTCTTAAGTTACTTTATTACTGACGGTGTTACATCACTTATTGGTATGACAAGACTTAAAATATTCAAGTATTTAAAGGGTGGAAAGGGTTCAAAAGAAATTTTAAAGGAACTCAAGGACTATGGCACTCCTTTAATGGGTAATATGATAACTACTTCAGTTCTCAACAAGTCTGATATTTATATTATTACTGCTGTACTTGGTGCATCAGCTGCCGGTATTTATCAGACAAACTATTCTCTTATTGCTACAGCCTTTACTCTTTTAAGTGCATCTGTAATGAGAGGAAGTTATCCTACAATACTTCGTACTTGGGCAGAAGGAGATAAGGACGCTACAGCCAGACTTATAAGCGAGGCTGTTAGAATGTATCTTCTTTTGGCAGTACCGGCTACAGTAGGTGTGGCTGCTGTTTCTGATGTTATGGCAACAGCACTTTTCGAACAGGCATACGTAGAGGGTCACTCTATTATGTTCTGGGTAGCTTTTGGTATGATGTTCTTAGGTCTTACTGAATATTCAATTAAGCCATGGGAACTTACAGCAAATACAAAGGCTATTTTTAAACGCTCACTTATAGGTGGTGCTGTAAATGTAGGTTTAAATCTTATTTTAATAAAATTGTTGGGAAGCTATTATATTGCATCTGTTACAACATTTATTGGTTTCTTTGTTTATTTCTTGCTTGCAAGATATGGCACAAGAAGTCAGTTAAGATGGAAATTAAAGGGCAAAAGTCTTTTCAGAATATTGCTTTCTGCCGGAATAATGTATTTGGCAATATATATTTTGAAAATTTTTATGCCGTTTAACAAAATTAATTTGGTTTTATTTGTATTTTGTGGTATGATAGTATACGGATTAGTATTATATATTTCTGGTGAGGTTAAAAATGAAGCTAACCTCGTTTTGAATAAGATAATAAAAAAGTAATTTCAAAGAAAGGAAGATAAATCAAATGAAAAGTATTTGTGTAATCGGTATCGGTTATGTTGGTTTGCCAACGGCTGCTATGTTTGCATCAAAGGGTCATAAGGTTATTGGCTATGATTTAAACAAAAAGGCTGTTGACGCACTTAACAGAGGCGAAATTATTATTGAGGAGCCAGGTCTTGGAGATTTAGTAAAGAAGGTTGTTGCTGACGGCAATTTAACTGCTACTACTGAATGTCCTGACGATTGCGATGTTTACATTATCGCAGTTCCTACACCTATCAACGAAGATAAGACAGCTGATATGAGATATGTAGAGTCAGCTACAAGAGCATTAGTGCCACATGTAAGAAAGGGCTGTATTGTTGTTCTTGAGTCTACTTCTCCTCCAAGAACTGTTGAAGATTTAATGCTTCCTATTTTAAAGGAAACTGGTCTTGAATTAGGCGAAGAACTTTTAGTTGCTCACTCTCCAGAAAGAATTCTCCCTGGTAGAGTTCTTGAAGAATTGAGAACTAACAGCCGTATTGTAGGTGGTATTAACCAGAAGTCAAGTGAAGAAGTTAAGAAAGTTTACGAAAGTATTGTTGAAGGTGAAATCTTCATTACAACTTCAACTACTGCTGAAATGTGCAAACTTATGGAAAACACTTTCAGAGATGTAAACATTGCTCTTGCTAACGAACTTGCAAAGATGAGTGAAGAACTCGGTGTAAACTGTTGGGAAGTTATTAAGCTTGCTAACCAGCACCCAAGAGTTAATATCTTAAGCCCAGGCCCTGGTGTTGGTGGTCACTGTATCGCTCTTGACCCTTGGTTCTTAGTTGAAAAGTCTAAGAATGCTAAGCTTATTCATCAGGCAAGACTTAACAACGATTCTATGCCAGAATTCGTTATGAACAAGATTGACACTATTTTAGGTGGTCTTGAAGGTAAGACTGTTGCACTTTACGGTGTTACATACAAGCCAAACATTGATGATGTAAGAGAAAGTCCAATTATGCACCTTTGGTCTATGCTTGAAGAAAAGGGCGCTACTGTTAAGGTTTGTGACCCTCACGCTAAAGAAAAGCTTGAAAAGTTTTATGATATTTATGAAGCTCCTAAGGGTGCAGATATTGTAGTTTTAGGTGTAAACCACAACCAGTTTGCAGATGTTGATTTTGCTAAGCTTACAGCTGAAATGAACGTAAAGAATATCCTTGATACTAGAAACTTCTGGGATAAGGAAAAGGTTACAGCAGCTGGTGCAAACTACTATTTATTAGGTGACGGACAATGAGAAAAGTTTTGATAATTGCCAACCAGTTTCCACCAATGGGTGGTTCAGGTGTACAGAGAAGTGTTAAGTTTGTAAAACATCTTCGCTGTTTTGGCTATGAACCAGTAGTATTTACCAGAGAAGTTGGAAATATGCCTTTAAAAGATGAAACTCTTTTAAAGGATATTCCTGACGGAGTTAAAATATACAGAACTAAGCCTTACGAATGTGTTGAGGCAAAGGGTATATTCCGTATACCGGGTAAGGTTCTTGGTAAGTTTATGATTCCTGATACAGCTAGACTTTGGGAACATTTTTCAAAAAAGGCTGTTATGGATGTAATTGATAAAGAGGGTATTGACCTTATTTATACTACTTCTGCACCTTACAGCGACCATCTTCTCGGTCTTTATATTAAGAAAAAACGCCCTGACATAAAGTGGGTTGTGGATTTCAGAGATGAATGGACAAACAATCCTTATACTTTAGACAATCCTCATGGTGCCTACAGGACTAAGAGGGAAAAGGAAATGGAACATGAGGTTGTAACTACAGCTGATATGTGTGTTACAAATACTCCTGTAATGAGAGCTAATTTTATTAGAAATAATAAATTAACCGGAGATAATTTCTTTACTATCCCTAATGGTTATGATGTAGAGGACTTTGAGGGTATGCCTAAGGAAAAACCAAACAACAGCAAGTTGACAATGGTTTATACAGGTGCTTTATACGGAAGAAGAAAGCCGGACAATTTCTTTCAGGCTTTAAGTGAGTTAAAGTCAGAAGGCAAAATTGATGGCAATAAACTTCTTGTTAAGCTTATTGGCAATTATCACAAAGATAAATTACAGGCTCAGATTGACTCCTTTGGCTTAAAGGAACAGTTTGAAATTGTGGGCTATGTGCCTCACAATGTTTGTATAGAACATCAGGTAGCTAGTGATGTCCTTGTCCTCATTGAGGGTGGTGGCAGAGGCTCTGATGCTTTCTATACAGGCAAGATTTTTGAATATATGAATACAAACAGACCGGTATTGGCTATATTGCCAAAGGGTTGTGCTGCTGACCTTGTAAGAGAAAGTGGCATAGGTATTGTTGCTGATACAGATGATGTAAAATCAATTGCCTCGCCGATGGTAGCAGCCGGAGGCCGTTATACAATAGCATTAAGATATGACGGAACAGTCTGGGCATGGGGCTATAACAAAAATGGAGAACTTGGACAAGGAGATACAACAAATGTATATAGTCCTGTACAAGTAAAATCAGCAGACGGAAATTCATATTTGACAGATATAATAGAAATAGCAGCAGGATCAAACCATAATTTGGCACTTGATAAAGACGGAACTGTTTGGGCTTGGGGTTACAATGGATACGGACAACTTGGAAACAATACTGCAACAAATTCATCATTGCCTGTAAAAGTAACAGGACTTACAGATGCAGTATCAATAGCAGCCGGATACTATAACAGCTTTGCAGTCAGAAAAGACGGAAGTGTATGGTCATGGGGACGTAATGCATATGGAGCTCTTGGAAACGGCAACACCTCAAACCAATACATACCACGGAGGGTATTAGGCGGAGCATCAGGAAGTCAATATTTGACGGATATAGTAGAAGTAAAAGCAGCAACGTACCATACATTGGCATTAAAGGCAAATGGAACAGTGTACGCATGGGGCTATAACGGACTTGGACAGCTTGGAAGCAGTGGAAGTGACAGCTATACACCTGTACAAGTAGTGACAGGAGGACAGAGCAGTGCAAGCGGATATCTTGAAAAAGTAGTAGACATTGATGTGTCTTCAGACGATGACAGTGGTTATGGAACAAGTATCGCATTAACAGAGAGTAAAGAAGTGTATGGCTGGGGATACAGTGGATATGGAGCATTAGGCAAAACAGGTACAATAACGACTCCAATAAAAGTAAGTAATGTAAAAACAGCCGTACAAATAGCTATTGGAGGAACAAGTAACGGACAGTTTACATATATCCTAAAAGAAGACGGAACAGTATCAAGTTTGGGATATAACACATACGGACAGCTTGGTAACGGAAAGACCGGTGATACAAATACAATAGTTCAAGACGTACAAAATTCTGAGAAATTAGTTAATGGAATACTTCAAGTAACAGGTTCACAAAACGGTTATTACGGAGCATTTGTAAAAA
>OLSB01002597.1_pt1 | contig 14607 bp, 8 predicted proteins | sample 1672071 | NCBI WGS metagenome assembly OLSB01 (sample SAMEA3136642, study PRJEB25190) | human gut metagenome | biome: human gut; feature: human-associated habitat; material: faeces | place: Austria | collected 2013 | reverse complement strand
GGAAATGGGTAAGGACAAGATTTTCCTTTATAAATCGGGAAAAGCCCAACCTGTAGAAATACAAACTGGCATACGTACAGAAGCTGAAACCCAAGTATTGCAGGGTTTGCAGACCGGAGATACAATTATAATTTCCGGAACATTGCAGCTCCGCACAGGATTACCCGTAACATTGGATAATATCTATTAAACCAGACGCCTTATGAACATATCCGAACTCAGCATACGGCGCCCGGTGCTCTCCACAGTGCTTACCCTTATCATCCTGCTTTTTGGACTTATCGGGTACAGCTATCTCGGCGTCCGCGAATATCCGTCAGTGGATAATCCCATCATTTCGGTATCCTGCTCCTACCCGGGTGCAAATGCCGATGTTATCGAAAACCAGATTACCGAACCATTGGAGCAAAACATCAATGGTATCCCGGGAATCCGTTCCTTGTCCAGTGTCAGCCAACAAGGTTCATCCCGTATTACGGTAGAATTTGAACTCTCCGTAGACCTGGAAACGGCCGCAAACGACGTGCGTGATAAAGTTTCACGCGCCCAGCGTTATCTGCCTCGCGACTGTGACCCTCCTACCGTATCAAAAGCAGATGCGGATGCTACACCGATCCTGATGGTAGCATTGCAAAGTGACAAACGTTCTTTACTGGAACTGAGCGAAATAGCAGACCTCACTGTCAAAGAACAGTTGCAGACTATTTCAGACGTCAGCAGTGTTAGTATCTGGGGTGAAAAACGTTATTCCATGCGTCTTTGGCTCGATCCTATCAAGATGTCAGGTTACGGTATTACGCCCATCGACGTTAAGAATGCGGTAGATAAAGAAAATGTGGAACTTCCATCCGGTAGTATCGAAGGTAATACGGTGGAACTCACCATCCGTACATTGGGATTGATGCATACGGCAGAAGAATTTAATAATCTGATTCTGCGGGAAGATAATAACCGTATCATCCGTTTCAGCGATATCGGACGGGCAGAATTAGGACCGGCGGACATCAAGAGTTACATGAAAATGAATGGTGTACCGATGGTAGGTATTGTTGTAGTACCTCAACCAGGTGCCAATCACATCAAGATTGCCGATGCCGTTTATGAACGCATGGAACAGATGCAAAAAGACCTTCCGGATGACGTGCAATACTCTTATGGTTTCGACAATACCAAGTTTATCCGTGCTTCTATCAGTGAGGTAAAGGAAACGGTATATGTAGCATTCATTCTCGTTATTATCATTATCTTCCTCTTCCTGCGCGACTGGCGTGTAACACTGGTACCCTGTATCGTGATTCCCGTTTCACTTATCGGAGCATTCTTCGTAATGTATCTGGCAGGATTCTCCATCAATGTACTTTCCATGCTGGCGGTAGTGCTGGCAGTAGGTCTGGTGGTGGATGATGCCATTGTAATGACAGAAAACATTTATGTCCGTATTGAACGCGGGATGCCACCCAAAGAAGCCGGTATCGAGGGTGCCAAGGAAATTTTCTTTGCCGTAATCTCTACCACCATCACACTGGCAGCCGTATTCTTCCCCATCGTATTTATGGACGGTATGACTGGACGACTTTTCCGTGAATTCAGTATCGTGGTATCCGGTTCTGTTATCATTTCCTCTTTTGCCGCATTGACTTTCACTCCGATGCTTGCCACCAAACTGCTGGTAAAACAAGAAAAGAAGAACTGGTTCTATATGAAAACCGAGCCATTTTTCGAAGGAATGAACCGCATCTACAGCCGGTCATTGGAAATATTCCTGCACAAGCGCTGGCTGGCTATGCCACTTATCTTAGCAACATTGATAATTATCGTATTTCTGTGGAATGCCATCCCTGCCGAGATGGCACCATTGGAAGACCGTTCACAAATCAGTATCAATACACGTGGAGCAGAGGGTGTAACCTATGAATACATACGAGATTATACGGAAGACATCAATCAGTTGGTAGATTCCATTCTGCCGGATGCAGAATCGGTAACGGCACGTGTATCAAGTGGTAGCGGTAATGTACGTATCACGTTGAAGGACATGAAAGATCGTGACTATACACAGATGGAAGTAGCCGAACAAATTTCGAAGGCTGTGCAGAAAAAGACCAAGGCACGTTCGTTTGTTCAACAATCATCCTCTTTCGGTGGACGACGTGGTGGTATGCCGGTGCAATACGTATTACAAGCTACCAACATCGAAAAGCTGCAAGAAGTATTACCGGTATTTATGGCGAAAGTTTATGAAAATCCTGTTTTCCAAATGGCTGACGTAAACCTGAAGTTCAGTAAGCCGGAAGCCCGCATCAACATCAATCGTGACAAGGCAAGTATCATGGGAGTAAGCACACGCAATATTGCGCAAACACTCCAATACGGATTGAGCGGCCAGCGTATGGGTTATTTCTATATGAATGGAAAGCAATACGAGATATTGGGTGAGATCAACCGCCAGCAACGCAATAAACCTTCCGACCTGAAAGGCATCTATATTCGTAGTGATAAAGGTGAAATGGTGCAGTTGGACAATCTGATTGAACTGACCGGCGGTATCGCTCCTCCGCAATTATACCGTTACAACCGTTTCGTTTCCGCCACTATTTCTGCCGGACTTGCTGATGGGAAAACCATCGGACAAGGGTTGGACGAGATGGACAAGATTGCCAAAGAGACATTGGACGATACATTCCGTACCGCACTGACGGGAGACTCCAAAGAATATAGAGAAAGTTCCTCCAGTCTGATGTTTGCCTTTGTATTGGCAATCCTGCTGATCTACCTGATTCTGGCAGCACAGTTCGAGAGTTTCAAAGACCCGTTGATTATCATGCTTACCGTGCCTTTGGCTATTGCCGGAGCCTTAATATTCATGTACTTCAACGATATTACAATGAATATCTTCAGTCAGATCGGTATCATCATGTTGATTGGGCTGGTGGCAAAGAATGGTATCCTTATTGTAGAGTTTGCCAACCTGAAACAAGAAGCCGGAGAAGATAAAATGGAAGCTATCAAGGATGCATCCTTGCAACGTTTGCGCCCCATCCTAATGACCAGTGCTTCTACCATTCTCGGATTGATACCGTTGGCATTCGCTTCGGGTGAAGGTTGTAACCAGCGCATTGCCATGGGTACAGCCGTAGTGGGCGGTATGTTGGTATCCACATTCCTCACTATGTACATCGTACCTGCCATATATAGTTATGTATCTACTAACAGAAGTAAGTTAAAGAAATCATGAAACGTACGATTTTATCCCTCATAGCCATTTGTAGCACCTCGCTTGCGTTACAAGCGCAGATGCCGCAATCTTATACATTAAAGTCCTGCCTGGAATACGGACTTCAAAATAACTACTCGCTGCGCATTACCCGCAACGAGGAACAAGTCAGCAAAAACAACGCTACGCTGGGAAACGCCGGTTATCTGCCGACACTTGACCTCTCTGCAAGTTATAAAGGAACCGTAGACAATACAGACAGCAAAGTGCGGGCTACCGGAGAACATGTCAAAGAGAATGGTGTATTCGATCAGACCATGAACGTGGGGCTTAATCTGAACTGGACTATCTTCGACGGCTTCAACATCACCGCCAACTACCAACGTCTGAAAGAGTTGGAAAGACAAGGTGAAACCAATACCCGTATCGCCGTAGAAGACCTCATAGCCAACATCGCTGCCGAATATTACAACTATCTGCAACATAAGATCCGTCTGAATAATTTCCGCTATGCCGTATCTTTGTCCAAAGAGCGTTTACGTATCGTGGAAGAGCGTTATCACATCGGTAACTTCTCCCGTCTGGATTACCAACAGGCAAAGGTAGACTTCAATGCAGACAGTGCCCAGTATATGAAACAGCAAGAGTTGCTGCATACCTCCCGTATCCAACTGAACGAACTGATGGCGAACGAAGATGTAGACCAGCCCATCATTATTCAAGACAGTCTGATCAACGTAGACGGTGGACTAAACTTTGAAGAGCTTTGGAACATGACTCTGCAAACCAACGCTTCTCTGTTGAAAGCCTATCAAAACAACACGCTTGCCCAGTTGGATTACAAAAAGGTTTGTTCCCGCGACTATCCTTATCTGAAGATGAACGGCGGTTATGGCTATACCTTCAACAAATACGATATCGCCACTAACATCCAACGCGGTAATCTTGGTGCCAACTTCGGCCTGACTATCGGTTTCAACCTGTTCGACGGAAACCGTCGCCGGGAACGCAACAATGCACGTATTGCCATTCAGAATGCCCGCCTGGAACGCGAACAACTGGAACAAGCCTTACGTGCAGACCTGAGCAACTTATGGCAAGCTTACCAGAACAACCTGCAAATGCTGAACCTGGAACGCCAGAACCTTGTAGCCGCTAAAGAAAACCATGAGATTGCCATGGAGCGTTATATGCTGGGAAACCTTTCAGGTATCGAAATGCGTGAAGCACAGAAAAGCCTTTTAGATGCAGAAGAAAGAATTCTTTCGGCGGAGTACAACACTAAATTATGCGAGATTTCTTTGTTGCAAATCAGTGGAAAAGTAACAAAATACCTGGAATAAAACAAATATTCCCCATCAGGCGAATTTTTTTCCTCTACTTTTGCCATCAGTAGAACTATAAAAAACAACGACCATGAAAAAGATTTGCCTGTGTTGTCTGGCCTTGTTGTGCCTGACAAACTTATTCGCACAAGAAACCGTAAACTACAAAGAAAAAAAGCCGTATAAAACTTGGGTAAAGATGGCACCCAAGTTAAACGACGAATTCTTTAAAACTCCTGAAGCCATCCGCATTGGCGACAATGTCCTGCTCTATCAACAAACTACCGGCGGCTGGCCTAAAAATATCTATATGCCTGCCGAACTGACAGAACAAGAGCTGGAAGATGTACTTGCTTCCAAAGATGAAGTGAACGAAAGCACCATAGACAACGACGCCACCAGTACGGAAATCCAATACCTCTCCCGCCTGTATCTAGCCACTCATATTAAGAAATACAAAGACAGTGCGCTGGACGGCATCCGTTATATCCTCAAAGCACAATATCCCAATGGAGGCTGGCCTCAGTTCTGGCCCCGTCCCAAAGGTTACTACACACATATCACCTACAATGACAATGCGATGGTAAATGTAATGGAACTTCTGCGCGAGGTATACGAAAAGAAAGCCCCTTATGAATATGTCCCCGACAGCATCTGCAACCGTGCTCGCGCCGCATTCAACAAAGGTGTGGAGTGCATCCTCAAAACGCAAGTTGTCCTAAATGGTAAACCAACCGTCTGGTGTGCACAACATGACGAACACACCCTTGCTCCCGCTAAAGCACGCGCCTATGAGTTACCCTCACTGAGCGGACAAGAGTCTGACGAAATAGTCATTCTATTAATGTCTCTGCCCAATCCCTCACAAGAGGTTATCAACTGTATAGAAAATGCAGTTGAATGGTTCAAGTCATCCAAGATTGAAGGCATAAAGAAAGAGTTCTTCACCAATGACGAAGGAAAGAAAGACTACCGCATGGTACCATGTACAGATTGTCCTCCTTTGTGGGCACGCTTCTATACACTGGAAGATAACCGTCCTTTCTTCAGTGACCGCGATGGAGTGAAGAAGTTCGATATCTCAGAAATAGGACACGAACGCCGTAACGGATATAGTTGGTATAATAGCGACGGACTGAAAGTGCTGAAGAAGTACGAGCAGTGGAAGAAAAAGAATAAGATACAATGATTCACCACAGAGTAACACTGAGTTTCACAGAATCTTATTTCTTTAATTGCATATATTGCATTCTCATCAATAGAGACGACAATATACCTTTCTGCTAAAAATTTAGAAGTCTCTGCTCCTTTAAATATATCGGTAGCAAGTATAACGGCATATAATCCATTATTTTTAAACATATAATCATAGTAATCAATGACATTCTTGCCAATATATACTAAGTTATTAGCATCTGTTTTTGATGATAACGTATATCCTGACATTGCATTTTTTACCTCATTCATAGAAGCACCAAATTTTAGATACGGTTCTTCGTATGTAGTATAGTTAGGATTTACAGTCACTTTGCATATATCTCCATTAGCTTTAATATTAGTAATTCCAACTCTATTTGCTGTAACATTGCCATTGTTATCTACTTCGGCTATTAATGGCTGGTCAGAACTCCAAGTACATTCACCACCTCCATAAGACAGCGTCATTGACTGCCCAACTTTTAAAATAATTTCTTTTTGAGATAATCCGCTATCATCATCGTCACTTGAACAAGATGATAAACTGAAAGCTGATGCTATTATTAGCATCCACATGAAAAGACTCTGTTTCATAACTGTAATTTTTATTGGTTAATACTAAAAAACTCTGTTTATTCAGCAATAACCGTACAGCTATAAAAAAAGCGTAGACTATCGCCATACGCCTTCTTGGCTCACCACAAGCCACAATACATTATGGGGAAGTCTACGCCTATAAGGTGCAACTCACCCAACATGTATTGGTTCTTTAATAGCTCATTTTCTTTTCCGAGGTGGTGATTCAGAAGGCGGTTGAGCTATAATATTTCTCACGAAAAATTAGATTTCTCTCCTATTTTTCGTATCTTTAATGCAAAGATAAGCAAAAATTGACTATTTCAATTAACAAGAGTCAATTTATTATTGTTATTCAAATTAATTGCTTTATTCTGCAAAATATAATAATAGATATGGAAGATATGATTTTAGAGTTCATAAAAGAACATTTTGGGATAGCTTTTATTATATTTGTGTAGTCGTAAACACGACTATGATTTTACATATTAAAGAAAAAGCGTTTAGCTGATTTTTGTGTCAGAGAAAAGTCGAAAATCATCTATACGCACATAGAACAGACTATACGCCTCACCGTTATATGCGGTAGGCATTTCCTGTTTGTGCGTAAGGGCTTCGACTCCCTCTCCGGCGGATAGGCAAATGCCTTACCGCTTTTTTTATGCTTACCAGATTACAACATTGGGCAGAAGCTGTAAGAACTCTTTTAACCTCAAAGGCAAGTCAAATCGAGCAAATGTGGAAGCCGGACGGCTGAAACTTCCAGCTTTATAGCTGTTTTAGGTATATTTCAGCCGGAATGCCGATGAACAGGGAGTTTGAGATAAGCTGAAAGACTGAAAGAAGAAAAAACACTCAATGTATTGAATAACATCTGAAAACAAGCAGTCTTATAATCCGGAATAAGCAATGTTATGAATGATTAGATTGCTTATTATCATCCACAACAAGCAATCTAATTTCAGGCAAGTCCGATTCCCTCTTTTAGCATCTATATATCGGTAACGTTGGATATATAGATACTACACATCCGATATATAGGTGCAACGCATCCGGTATATAGATGCTGCGCGTCCGATATATACAGCTAATAATACACTACACACCACTCCCCCCTTCTGCCGCAAGGCACTTATAGCCCGTAACGCGTAGCTCGTAGCTGATTCATCTTCTGCGACGTCCGAACAAGTCCTTTATCCCATCCAGATCAAAACCTAACGTAAAACGAAGTGTCTGGTCGAGCGGATTACTTTGTGCCGTAGATACCAGATAAGCAGCATCCAACGAGAATACGCTCATCTTGAATCCTGCACCAAAAGAAAAATATTTGCGGTTTCCTTTGTTCTCATGTTCCCAGTGATAGCCACCACGAATGGAAAACTGTTCGTGATAAGTATATTCCAATCCCAAAGACCACTGTATCTCCTGCAATTCTTCCTTGAAGCCGCCGGGAGCATCACTGAAAGATTTGAAAATACCCTTAATGGGAGAAATATCATTATAATCACGGTCCAAACGCTCTTCATACTCTTCCTGCGACTCATCTTCTCCACGAACAGGACGGGTAGGAACCATATACTTATTGGCATCAAAACTAACTCCTATTGTATTATAATCATCTATCGGGAATAACAGGGAAGCACCCAAACGTAAGTTGGTAGGCAAGAACTGGCTGGTATTACCACTATCATAAGAAATCTTCGTACCGATATTGGAAGCATTCAGTCCGAAAGAAAGCATACACTCCCGTTGGGCAAGTATGACGTAATTCGTATAATAGAAGGCAATATCGGCAGCAAAAGCAGAACCGGCGGAAACTTCTTCATCTTCCCTGTATGCCAGGTCGGAATAAATGTATCGCAAGGCAACCGCAGCAGAGAAATGTTCGGAAAGCATGCGGGAGTACGCTACATCTACCGCCATTTCATAAGGTTTAATGGTATATCCGGGAGAATTCTCATCCTGATATGCTACGGGCACTTCACCCAAAGAGAAATAACGCAAAGAACCGCTGACAGCCTGATAATCTCCGATACGGTAGTAGCCTGCCAGATATGCCAGATCAATATCATTCACCAACTTGCGCAACCAAGGTGTATAGGAAACCGCTACTCCGGCACGGCTGATCGTAAACGGATACTTAGCCGGATTCCAGTATTGAGAGTTTACGTCCGGATCTGTAGCCGCACCCACATCTCCCATACCACCGCCACGGGAGTCAGGGGCAATACCCAAAGAGTTAACACCGGTATTAACGGGATTAAACTGATTCTTGTCCTGGGCAAGAAGGTGTACGGACAAGAAAGCTATGAGTAATAGCAAGATGTATTTCTTCATACGATATTATTTATAATACGATCTCAAATATAAAAAACAAAATCTAACTTAATTCCCCTCCTCTCGGGAGGAGGAGAATTTAGTTACTCCTTTCAATTGAGATACTTATGATTTCTAATAACAATACTAATAAAACAGAGAATCCCCCTGTTTATTGTGACAGGATAATGATTTTCTGTGATTTCGTACTTTCGCGACTACCGTCGGAGACAATAGATGCACGATACAGATAAACACCCGGTGCCAGACGTTGCCCGCCATTACTGCACAAGTCCCATTCCACATAATAAGTTTGTCCTTCGGATACTCCCTTCTCCAGATGTGTCCACATTTCCCGTCCGGCAAAATCGTATACGGACATACGGACCGCAAGCGTGGAACCGGGGCGATTGTGAGAAAGAACGAATGTAGTACTTTCACGGGCAGGGCTTTGTGTACAAATAACAGAGAACAGACCAGGACGCAATCCGCGAACCACCTCAAACTCCAAAGTCTTTGTAGAGGAATTATTCAGCAAATCCCAGGCACGGAACGACAACGTATGTTTACCCTCAGTGAGTTCGGGCACAGAAAAGTATACCGTTCCCCGGGTATAGTCTCCCGCTACCGGAGTATAATAATCATTCAGATTATAAGTCAGCACCGCACTGCCGTCGATACAAAGCGAAAGATCATGCCCGATACCATTGCCAACCGTATTGATACCATCCGCATCTTCCAATTCCGCCACAAACAACGGGGTGGTATTGGTTTGTCCACCAGGACTAAAGTCCGGCGTATTCAGATAAACGGTTATCTTAGGTCCTAATGTGTCCGTCAGAGAAACACCATCATCCGTTCCACCCACCAGGAAGCGGTCGAAAGCTCCGCCGGCTTCATGAGAATGAACGGCATCCAGAGCATAAAGGCTCAATAAACCTTCCTCATCGGAATAGTTGATATCCAACGGCACGGGGAAAGTAAATTCAAACCGTCCCTGACGAACCGAGTCACTGCCCGAGAAAAGAGTTTTACTGCGCTCGGTATAAGTGAAAGCTCCCTCATCACGATTATCAAGAGTCGTCACTTCTTCCTTACTATCCAGCACAGTAGGATGCACTGTACCGGTAAAGTCTTCAGCCAAAGCTCCTTCGGGAGTCAGGATACGTCCTTTTACTGTAATCTTGCTACCGGCTTTCACCTGCGGATAGACGCTCGTTTCTTCTGCCACATTCACCCCCGCAAATTCGTCTACCTGCACCTGATAATCGGGATATGCCAAAGTCAGGGCAGGATCGCCAATCAGAGAGAAGTTCAGTTTATTCCTATCGTTAGCCAAAGATTCATCGCACTTGGAAAGCCGCATGATGTCTCCAAGGCGTAAACGTTTACCTTCGGGACGCGAAAAAATATGACGGAGGAAAGCCTGATTCAACGTGGAGTTTTGCGAAGCATACACCACCCGCGATGTAGTGAGTAAAGCTATAGCACCACCTTTAGTATTCAGGAAAGCCTGCTCTCCGGCAGAAGTTTGTATATCATCAAAACGGGTAAAGTCACAGGTGGCAGTAATCCATAGAGGAAGGCGGGGAGACGTCATTTTAGTGATGTCAGCCATCGTCAGCAGATTCTCTGCCGCCCATGCAGAAGTACTTCCATGACCTGTATAGTTGACTACCAACATTCCCCTGTTAAATAACTGCAAGAGGCGTTTCGTAGCATCAGGATAAGTTTCTCCGGTAGCGGAAGATTCACGATGGAAAGCATCGGCATAGATCCGGTTGACAAGCAGGGAAGGATAGTTTTTCTCGGTGTAACTGGCCAATAATTCAGATTGAGAAGCATGCAGATTCTTATCTCCGTCATCAGCTACATAGCAAACTGTATGTTTCCACGGACCCGCCTGTTTATTTTCCATATAAGCAATTGTCTTATCTACAGCAGCTTTTGCCTCAGCCGCTGTACGAACGGGGAAACGTCCGATGCCAATATCCAACATACCGGCTGTAAGATCATCCCCTTCTTCATCATCAAGAAAACCGAAGTAATCGTCAGTTACATAGGAGGAAGTCTCTTCCAGAGAAGCTTCCGATTGGTAAGACAGCAGAAAGTTTTCAGGCCGGTAACTCTTCCAGGAAGAAGTCAACATACGATTATCGTAACTGCAATCTCCGAAGAATAACAAGTATTTGGGACGTTCAGCTTCATTCGGGAAGCGATCATACAACATCTTCATCAGACGGCGATAAGCCGTTCCATCTGGTGTACCGGAGGAAAACTCATTGTAGATTTGCGGAGCGGTAAGGACAAGGACGGACAATCCGTCTTTCTCACGATGGGCTTGTGCCAGTCGTTCCGCCTGTGCCAGCAGGTCTTTCCGGTCGGGAGCAATGATAATCATATCCGTAGCTTCCAGAGAATGCAGATTCTGGTTCGCAACCCCACCTACGTTTTCCACTGTATCAAAGCCTCCCGCTTCGGGAGTGATGGCAACAAACTCACGCAACTCTCCTGCGGGAATAGTAAATGTATAGGTGCCATCGGCAAAACTGCCTTCTATTCTACCAATGTTTGCAGGATTGGTGACATCCCACACAACAGTAGAAGCTGTGGCACCGGAAAGAACGAACGTTGTCTCCTTATGAATGGAAGCCAAAGAGCGAAAAGTAAGATAAGGAGTGTTCAACGTAAGTGCACGCATGTAGTTTAAGGCAATGTAATCCAGACGCCCCGATGTACCCGAAGGGCGGGTATGGGTGATGGTTACAACCGTATTTTCCGACTTAGTCCCTTGCCAGGAAGCATTTATCGTTGCAGAAGTAGCTCTGGTATAATATTGATTATCGGAATCAATGGATGCCAGTGTGATATTGCCTTTCGGTTCACCATTCACTGAAACAGAGTAGCTGGTAGACGCATCAATGGAGCGGGCGGCAAAGACAGTAGTCAACCATCCGGCAGCTTCCGGCACAATGCCCGGCAAGTTCAATGTATAACTTTTCGTATTTCCGGCCACATAGTCATAATCTTCATAAAGCTGCCTGCCGGTACCTGCCCAACTATATGCATCTTTTTCATAGATAGCAAAGGAATTGAAAGTCGTCAATCTGTTGGCCGAAGTCTCTTTCAACGAAGAAAAAATTTCAGTTTCCATTTCCGGAATATCCTCCCGATCAGTCAGGAAGTAATACCCTTCATCAGAGTAAAAGTTGCGCTCGCGAACAAAGTAAGTATTTTGGCTATCCGGTGTCCAGGATACAGTGCCACGACCATAAAACAACACACCATCTGACAAACGCAACAAAGGAACTTCGGGTAAGTCAGCTGCCGGATGTTCATTGAAACGTTGGGACAGCAAATAACCGCCATAACCAAATACGCGGACTTTTTCGGGTCTTGAGAATCCCATCTTTTTTAATTCGGCATTCGTGATTTTAAAGACTCCGGTATTTCTCACACTTATCTTCGTCCAACGGCCGGAAGCAAGAAGCGATGTTGTACAATCCTTTAGAGATACTTCGGATAAAGTTGTTTTCAGATTTCGGGTAGTTGTCTCCTCCCCTATTCTATCTTTCTTAAGAAAAGAATTCACGGATAGTTTGAAAGAATTCAGCCGTTGATAACTTCCTTCACGAAAAACAACAGGAACAAAGCTTATGGAGAGAAAACCACGATGTGCGGAAACTTTAATGAAAGAGTTTATCTGTGGAAATGCCGGCAAGCCTTCCCGGAAAGCCACATTTTCATTGGGTAGCTGACGTAAACTGTCGAGTCGCATCTCTAATGCCGCCACCTCACTCCGGTTTAACTTCTGATATTCCGGAAACTCTATTTCCACCTGATAGGTGAAGGAACGGAAGTCTTTTCCCAAAGGAAGTTCGCGCGTCACTACGGGAAGCGTTTGTGCAGAAGACAATTCCTGCCAGTTCAGCGTAATGAATTCCTGCGCTGAAACCGGAAGAAGAAAAGCGATAAAGCAACAAAGCAACCAGCAACGTTTGATAAACATATCGTAATAAATTGACTCAACGAATATAAAAGTCGAGCAACTTATCTTCTCCGAGGTATCCTTCCAAATGCTGTCCTATCTGTACCGGACCTACGCCTGCGGGAGTTCCCGTAAACAACAGGTCGCCTATTTTCAGCGTCATAAAGCGGCTGACGTATGCAATGATCTCATCCACTTTGAAAAGCATATCCGAGGTATTGCCATGCTGCACTTCCTTGCCGTCTATTTCCAGACGGAAATCAAGCTGCTGCAACTCGCCTCCTGCCTGCTCCAAAGGAACAAAAGTTCCGATAGCTGCCGAATGATCGAACCCTTTGCAAAGTTCCCAGGGATTACCCGCTTCACGGAACTTACGTTGCAAGTCGCGTGCCGTAAAGTCGATGCCTACAGTCACTGCGTCATAATAACGATTGGCAAAGCGCGGCGCAATGTTTTTTCCCAAACGGCAAATACGTACCACCACCTCAGTTTCGTAATGAACCTCATCCGAAAAATCGGGAATAAAGAAAGGCTTTCCGTCTTTCAATATAGCCGAGTCGGGCTTCATGAAGATAACCGGCTCTTTATTAACTAACGTATGCCCCAGCTCTTTATTGTGCAGTGCATAGTTCATTCCGACAGCAATAATCTTCATTATTCGATTTCGTTAAAATTCAGGCGGTTGAACATCACCGCCAAATGAGCATATAGAGAAGTATTCTGAACAACGATATTTTCCGGCACACGGATACGGAACGGGGTAAAGTTCCATACAGCTTTGATGCCACCCGCTATCATGGTATCCGTAATGCATTGGGCTATCTCGATAGGTACAGTCAGCACACCGATGTTCACATCATATTCGCGCATCTTCTGCTCGAATTCACTGGAATGGAAGATCGGTATTCCGTTCAATGTAGTGCCTACCAATTCCGGGGTCACATCAAATGCTGCTACAATTTCCAGCCCGAAGTGCTTCAAACCGGAGTCGCGCAACAATGCACCACCCAGGCTACCTACTCCAAACAGAAATGCCTTATGCATATCGGTAAATCCGAGGAAGTCTTCCAGTACGGCTATCAGCGTATCGACTTCGTAGCCTACACGCGTACGCCCGGAGATGTTGACATACGACAAATCCTTGGCTATCTGTGAAGCATCTATATTGATTTCTTTGGATATCTGTGTAGAAGAGACGTACCGCTCGCCCCGCTGCTTGAGCAGCTTAACATTCGACAAGTACCACGGCAACCTGCGCAAAGTAGGCTCCGGCACTTTCATGCTATCCTTATATTGAATTGCCTGGTTCGTGGTCATTTTCTTCATTTCTTTCGGTTACGGGTGGACAAAAATACGCTTTTTTTGGAAAAGAATACTCCAACAGAAGAAAGTTAACATAATTTCCACAAAAGTTTTACTTGTCAGCAAAGAGGGATAACGGCAAACTAAGGGAAACTCCCACCGAATGGAACTTCAGGCAATCGAAACCGGCAAAGACTCCTATCCGTGCCATATCGGAAAACCCAATCGAATATCCAATCTCCGTATAGGGGCGCCCACCATATATCACGATGGAACGAAGATGCAAAGCTTCATCAAATGCTTTTCTTGACAGAAAAGGAAGATGCTTCAAAAGCAGATATGGAGTATACCAGGAGACATTAGCCTGTGCCCAGCGGGTATTAGTGGACAAAACGTAGTTGTCCAGTAAACTAAACCCGGTATCGAAAGAACGTTCCGTAACCAATATGCGGGTAGAAGCGAAATGTTTAAAGTCGGGGAACTGAAGATTCTTTGCATCAAAGAATGAACCTGCATTCACTGACCAATGCAGGCGATTGAACATTCCGAATTCAATTTTCTGTTTAGCTGAGAACTGCATCAGGTGGTACGAGGTAAGATAACGGCTTCCGCTCATAGGGAAAGCTCTGTCATATTTCAAGGCAAATGTAGGATAACGGGAAGCTTCATACACTTTTTTACCTTGCGAC
>OLSB01002595.1_pt1 | contig 14621 bp, 13 predicted proteins | sample 1672071 | NCBI WGS metagenome assembly OLSB01 (sample SAMEA3136642, study PRJEB25190) | human gut metagenome | biome: human gut; feature: human-associated habitat; material: faeces | place: Austria | collected 2013 | reverse complement strand
TGACGCATAAACCGGGTTTCTCGACAGGCTGAGGCCGCGGCCCCAATTGGGGCCGCGGCCTTTCACAGCGCGGGCGGAGGCGGGCGCTTGCCGCTAGTCCTGGGTCGGCGGCATCTGCCGGTAACACAGATACCAGTCCCGGCACTCCAGGCCCTGAGGATTGGGCTTGGCCTGCCGCTCCAAGAGCCCCTCGTAGGTCTTGGGGGGAGGAACCATGGCAGGCTGGCCCGGCTGCCAGTTTGCGGGGGTGACCACGTGATCTTGATCCGTGGCCTGAAGCGCGGCCAATAGACGCAGGATCTCCGGGATGCTGCGTCCGTTGGTGAGGGGATAGACGAGAATGGCGCGCACGGTCTGCTCCGGGTCGATGAAGAATACATTCCGGACCGTTTCCTGCGTGCTGGCGTTGGGGGCGATCATTCCGTACAGACGGGCGATGCTCCCATCCCGGTCGGCAATGACCGGGAAGGGGACCTGGACCCCTGTGGCGGCGTAGATGGCGTACACCCAGGCCAGATGAGAGGCCGAGCTGTCGATGCTCAGACCCAGCAGCTGTGCGTTGAGGGCCTCGAACTGTGGCTGCGCCTTGGCAAATGCAATGAATTCTGTGGTGCAGACCGGCGTGAAGTCGCCGGGATGAGAGAAAAGGATCACCCATTTCCCCTGGTAATCGCTGAGGCTGACCGGCCCAAAGGTGGTGGCTGCGGTAAACGCAGGGGCCTGGTCCCCGATATTTAAGCATGATTCGTTCATGGACGCACCTCCCATATGCTATCCCATGCTATGCCAGCCTCGCCGGGCGTGTGCGGGGGACGAACGAGCCACCAAACAGTCAAAAAGGCACCGGGCCCGTCTGGGCCCGGTGCTCTGCGGTCTAAGGGAGCAGGTCGATGATAACGCGCTTCATTCGATCCGGCGGGAGCTCGCACAGATTGAACAGTTCCACCATTTTTCCCACCAGTCCGGCGTTGCTTGAGATGTCTCCGCACGTCTCCGCCGCGAGACCGTCCACAGAACAGATCATACCGTATACCGTGCAGAGCTCATCATACTGCTGGGAGACCATCTCATAATGTGGCGGGGCCATAAATCCACTTCCTTTTTTGTAATTTACTTACAGAATCATATTATATAGGACCGATACAAAAATGAAATACGTTTTTTACACAAATTTTGGAGAGGAATTTTTGCAAAATAACCAAATATTGTATCTGCAAGAAATAAAACACAAAATATAGAGTATAAGTAAAGCGGAGACTTCAAAAATGGAGCGGCCCGGCAGAAGTCAAAACAGGGAGAGCGCTATCCTGTACGGCAAAACTGTGGTACAATACTGCAAACGAGATTTTGCATTTGAGGAAGCGGATATGAAAAAACTGGCCGTAGGGATATTGGCCCATGTGGATGCGGGAAAGACCACCCTGTCGGAGGCCCTGCTCTACCACAGCGGGCGGCTGAAAAAGCTGGGGCGGGTGGACCACCAGGACGCCTTTCTGGACACCGAGCCGCTGGAGCGGGAGCGGGGCATCACCATCTTTTCCAAACAGGCGGTGCTCCCCCTGGAGGGGATGGAGGTCACCCTGCTGGACACGCCGGGGCACGTGGATTTCTCCGCCGAGATGGAGCGCACCCTCCAGGTGCTGGACTGCGCCATTCTGGTGGTCAGCGGCACCGACGGGGTACAGGGGCACACCCTCACCCTGTGGCGGCTGCTGGAGCGCTATGGCATCCCCACCTTCCTGTTCGTCAACAAAATGGACCTGGCGGGTGCGGATCGGGGCCGACTGCTGGCTGAGCTGCGGGGGCGGCTGGGGGAGGGCTGCGTGGATTTCGGGCCGGGGCGGGACCGGGAGGCCCTGCTGGAAGACGTGGCCATGTGCGACGAGGCCGCCCTGAATGGCTACCTGGACCGGGGGACGATAGCGGATGAGCAGATCGCCGCCCTGACGGCCGGGCGGAAGCTCTTCCCCTGCTGGTTTGGCTCGGCCCTGAAGCTGGAGGGGGTGGAGGAACTTCTCCGGGGGCTGGAGCGGTACGCCCCTAGACCGGTCCGTCCGGCGGAGTTCGGGGCCAAGGTCTACAAGATCGCCCGGGACGCCCAGGGCGTGCGGCTGACCTATCTCAAGGTCACAGGGGGCAGTCTGCGGGTCAAGAGCCTGCTGACCAACCGGCGGCCTGGCCTGCGCGAGGACCAGATCTGGGAAGAGAAGGCGGACCAGATCCGCATCTACTCCGGGGCGCGGTTCCAGACGGCGGAGGAGGTCCCGGCGGGGACGGTGTGCGCCGTGGCCGGCCTGAGTCACACCCGGCCCGGACAGGGGCTGGGCAGCGCCTGGGCCTCCGAGCCTCCGGTGCTGGAGCCGGTGCTGACCTATCAGGTGCTGCTGCCCGAGGGGTGTGACGTCCACGGAGCGCTGGGTCGGCTGCGGCTGCTGGAGGAGGAGGACCCCCAGCTCCACATCGCCTGGAATGAGCAGCTCCGGGAGATTCATATCCAGCTCATGGGCGAGGTGCAGCTGGAGGTCCTCCGGCGGCTGATTGCCGATCGCTTTGGGCTGGAGGTGGGCTTCGGCCCGGGGAACATCGTCTACCGGGAGACCATCGCCGCCCCGGTGGAGGGCGTGGGCCACTATGAACCCCTGCGGCACTATGCCGAGGTCCACCTGCTGCTGGAGCCGGGGGAGCGGGGCAGCGGTCTGCGCTTCGCCTCCCGGTGCCCGGAGGACGCGCTGGACCGTAGCTGGCAGCGGCTGATTCTCACCCACCTGGAGGAAAAGGAGCATGTGGGGGTGCTCACCGGCGCACCCGTCACCGACCTGAAGATCACACTGACGGCGGGGCGGGCCCACCAGAAGCACACCGAGGGGGGCGATTTCCGCCAGGCCACCTATCGGGCGGTGCGGCAGGGCCTGATGGAGGCCGAGAGTATCCTGCTGGAGCCATGGTACGACTTCCGGCTGGAGGTCCCCGCCGAGAGCGTGGGCCGGGCGCTGTCCGACGTGCAGCGGATGGGGGGCGACGCCTCGCCCCCCGAGATCCTGGGTCAGGACGCCCTGCTTACCGGCGCGGCGCCGGTGGCGGGGATGCGGGACTACGCCCGGGAGGTGGCGGCCTACACCCGGGGCCGGGGACGGCTGTTTTGCACCCTGAAGGGGTACGAGCCCTGCCGGGAACAGGAGCGGGTCGTGGCGGAGTCTGGCTACGACCCCCGGCGGGACCTGGACAATCCGGCGGACTCGGTGTTCTGCGATCACGGGGCGGGCTTCGCCGTCCCCTGGAACCAGGTGAAGGCCCGTGCCCATGTGGACAGCGGCCTGCGGCTGGGAGAAACAGGGCCGGAGGGGGAAAAATCCGCCCCGGCGCAGCGGAGGACCTATGCCGATTCCCTGGCCCGGGACAAGGAGCTCCAGGCCATCTTTGAGCGGACTTACGGAAAGGTGGAGCCCCGGGCCTTCCAGCCCGCCAAAAAGCCCGCCCGCACCAGCCTGGACGGGGAGCATTACGCCATCCAGGCCCGCCAGGCGGGGCCGGAGTACCTGCTGGTGGATGGGTACAACATCATCTTCGCCTGGGAGGAGCTCCAGACTGTGGCCCGGGACAACCTGGACGCCGCCCGGCAGCTTTTAATGGACCTGCTGAGCAACTATCAGGGTTTTCGCAGGTGCGAGGTGATCCTGGTCTTTGACGCCTATAAGGTGCCCCGCAGCCTGGGAGAGGTGGTGAAATACCACAACATCTACGTGGTCTACACCAAGGAGGCCGAGACCGCCGACGCCTACATTGAAAAGACCACCTACGAGCTGGGAAAAAAGCACCGGGTGCGGGTGGCCACCTCCGACGGGGCCGAGCAGCTCATCATCCTGGGCCATGGTGCCCTGCGCCTGTCGGCCGGCGCCTTCAAGGCGGAGGTGGAGCAGGTGGAGGGGCAGATCTCCGCCGTCCTGGCCCGGAACAACCGCCGGGAGAAGTCCCGGACGGTGGAGTCCGCCTTGCACCGGGCGGCCGAGCGGCGGGACGGAGAGCGGGGCGGCGGCTGAACGCGGCCCGCAGTCAGACCGGCGCGGCAAAGCCGCGCCGGTCTTTTTTGTGCAGTTTGCCGTTGACAGGAGCCGCCGTGCGCGCTATGATCTTAACACGCTTCATTCCTAACATAGTTAATTATTTGGAGCAGACAGGGGAGATGTGACTTGGAGATCACAGAGCTCCAGGAGGCCTTTATCCGGACCATCCACCGCTTCCGGCAGGACCGGAACTGGCATTGGGCCGGCGGGCTGACCCAGGCGGAATTTTACGCGCTGTACCAGATCCACGAGCATATGCAGAGCCACCCGGGGGACCGGGGGGTGTATGTGTCCGCGCTGGCGGGGCGGGTGCGGGTGTCGCCGCCGGCGGTGTCCCGGATGCTGCGGGGCCTGGAGCGGCGGGGGCTGGTGGACCGGGCGGTGGATCGGGCCGACCGGCGCAACACCTATGTGATGCTCACGCCGGCAGGAGAGGCCGCCCGGCGGGACACCATCCGCCAGCTGAACGACTACATCTGCCAGGTGCTGGAACGCATGGGCCGGGAGGATATGGAGACCCTCATCCGCCTGTGGAACCGCCTGGCCGACGTCATGACCGAAGAACGGGCAAAGGAGAACACGCTATGATCCAATTGTTCAAGTACCTGAAGGACGCCGGGTGGACGGTGGGGCTCATCGTCCTGCTGCTCATCGTGCAGGCCTGGTGCGACCTGTCCCTGCCCACCTACACGTCGGACATTGTGGACGTGGGCATCCAGCAGGGGGGCATCGCCTACGCCGTGCCCTACCGGATGCGGGGGGAGACGCTGCGGGATTTGGAAGCCTATATGACCCCGGACCAGATTGCTGTGCTGGAGGGGGCCTACACCCAAGAGGCCGACGGCAGCTACACCCTGGCGGACCGGAGCACCGAGGAGCTCGAGCGGCTGGAGGGCCTTCTGGAAAAGCCCATTCTGGCGCTGTCCAGGCTCCAGGCCATCAGCGAAACATACGGCCTGGAGCCGCCGGAGCGGGCCCCTTCCGGCGGGCCGGACCCGGGCTCGGGCCTGGCGCTTCTGGAGGCGCTGCCCCAGGAGACCGAGACCCTGAGCCGGCAGAAAACGGTGCTCTTTGTGCGGCAGGAGTACCAGGCCCTGGGCATGGACCTGGGCGCCCTTCAGACCCGGTATCTGCTGGCCACCGGGGGACGGATGCTGGCCCTCTCCCTGGTGATGGTGGCCGCCGCCATCCTGACGGGCCTGCTGGCCTCCCGGGCGGCGGCCCGCATCGGCATGAATCTGCGCCGGCGGGTGTTTGAGAAGGTGGTCTCCTTCGGCAGCGCCGAGATCGACCGCTTCTCCACCGCCTCCCTCATCACCCGCTCCACCAACGACATCCAGCAGATCCAGATGGTGGCTGTCCTGCTGCTGCGCATGGTGCTTTACGCCCCCATTGTGGGCATCGGCGGCATCCTCATGGTCTCCACCACCCGCACCGGCATGGGTTGGATCATCGGGGTGGCCGTGGGGGCCGTTCTGGCTGTGGTGGTGGCGCTGATGGCCCTGGCCCTGCCCCGGTTCCGGAAGATGCAGGTGCTGGTGGACCGGCTCAACCTGGTCAGCCGGGAGATCCTCACCGGCCTGAGCGTGATCCGGGCCTTCTCCCGGGAGAAGCACGAGGAGCAGCGCTTCGACCAGGCCAGCACGGACCTGATGCGGACCCAGCTCTTCACCAGCCGGTGCATGACCTTCATGATGCCCGCCATGATGATGATCATGAATTGCGTCAGTGTACTCATCGTCTGGAGCGGCGCCCACGGGGCCGATCTGGGCACCATGCAGGTGGGGGACATGATGGCCTTTATCACGTATACGATGATCATCATCATGGCCTTCCTGATGATTTCCATGATCGCCGTCTTCCTGCCCCGGGCAGGGGTGGCCGCCGCGCGCATCGACGAGGTCCTGCGTACCCAGCCCACCGTCCGGGACCGGGTGCAGACCGCAGACGACAGCCGCGCCGACTGGCGCGGCGCGGTGGCCTTTGAGGACGTATCCTTCCGCTACCCGGACGCCGAGGCGGACGTGCTGGAGCACATCACCTTTACCGCCGAGCCCGGCAAGACCACCGCCATCATTGGCTCCACCGGCAGCGGCAAATCCACCCTCATCAACCTGATCCCCCGGTTCTTCGACGTGAGCGAGGGCCGCATCACCCTGGACGGGGTAGACATCCGAGATCTGAGCCAGCACAAGCTGCGCGCGCTGATGGGCTATGTGCCCCAGAAGGGGGTCCTGTTCTCTGGGGACATCGCCTCCAACCTGAAGTTCGGGGGGGCGGACATCAGCGACGCGGACATGCGCCGGGCCGCTGAGGTGGCCCAGGCTGCCGAGTTCATCGACGCCAAGCCGGAGGGCTACCACAGTCCCATCGCCCAGGGGGGCACCAACGTGTCCGGCGGGCAGAAGCAGCGGCTCTCCATCGCCCGGGCCATCGCCAAGCGGCCCAAGGTGCTCCTCTTTGACGACTCCTTCTCCGCCCTGGACTACAAGACCGACGTGGTCCTCCGCCGGGCTCTGGCCCGGCAGACGGCGGACGCCGCCGTCATCATCGTGGCCCAGCGCATTTCCACCATCCTCCACGCCGACCAGATCGTGGTGCTAGACGAGGGGAAGGTGGCCGGCATCGGGGACCATGAGACCCTGATGAAAACCTGCAAGACCTATCAGGAGATTGCGCGCTCGCAGCTCTCCGAGGCAGAATTGGGAGGTGCGGGCGCATGAACCACGAAAAGCATGTACCGGCCGGATCGGTCCGGCGGGGGCCCCACGGCCCCGGCGGCCGGATGATGCCCGGCGAGAAGGCCCGGGATTTCAAGGGGACGCTCCTCCGTCTGCTGGCCTATATTGGGAAATACAAGGCCGCTGTGGGGGTGGTGATGCTCTTTGCCATGGCGGGGACCCTCTTCTCGGTGCTGGGGCCCAAGATCCTGGGCAACGCCACCACCGAGCTGTTCAACGGCCTGGTGGCCAAGGTCCAGGGCACCGGCGGCATTGACTTTGACAAGATCGGCCGCATCCTGCTCCTGCTGCTGGGCCTGTATCTGGCCAGCGCCGCCTTCTCCTTTATCCAGGGTTGGATCATGACCGGGATTACCCAGAAGATTTGCTACCGGATGCGTCGGGATATCTCGGAAAAGATCCACCGGATGCCCATGAAATACTTTGAGTCCCGCACCGTGGGCGAGGTCCTCTCCCGTATCACCAACGACGTGGACACCATGGGCCAGAGCCTCAATCAGAGCGTTACCCAGCTCATCTCCTCGGCGACCATGCTGGTGGGGGTCTTCCTTATGATGCTGACCATCAGCCCCCTGATGACCCTGGTCGCCATCGTCATCCTGCCGGTGTCCATGCTCCTCATCCGCCTGGTGGTGAAGCACTCCCAAAAATACTTCAAGGCCCAGCAGAAGTATTTGGGCATTCTCAACGGCCAGGTGGAGGAGACCTACTCCGGCCACAACGTGGTCAAGGCCTTCAACCGGGAGGAGGAGGTCGTCCGGGAGTTTAACGAGACCAATCAGGTGCTGTTCCGCTCCGCCTGGAAGAGCCAGTTCTTCTCCGGCATGATGCAGCCCATCATGAACTTCGTGGGCAACCTGGGCTATGTGTCCGTGGCGGTTCTGGGCAGCGTCCTGGCCGTCCAGGGGACCATCCAGGTGGGCGAAATCCAGTCCTTCATCCAGTACGTGAAGAACTTTACCCAGCCTATCACCCAGATCGCCCAGATCTCCAACATGCTCCAGTCCATGGCCGCCGCCGCCGAGCGGGTCTTCGAGTTCCTGAACGAGGAAGAGGAGGACCAGACCTGTGCCAACCCGGCGCGGGTGGACGATCTGAAAGGCGTGGTGGAGTTTGACCATGTGAACTTCGGCTACACGCCGGACAAGACGGTCATCCGGGACTTCTCTGCCAGGGTGGAGCCGGGCCAGATGGTGGCCATCGTGGGCCCCACCGGCGCGGGAAAGACCACCATGGTCAAGCTGCTGATGCGGTTCTACGACGTGAACGCCGGGGCCATCCGGGTGGACGGACACGACGTGCGGAGCTTTAACCGCTCCGAGCTGCGGGAGGCCTTCGGCATGGTGCTGCAGGATACCTGGCTGTTCAAGGGCACCATCCTGGAAAACATCCGTTACGGCCGGCTGGATGCCACCGACGCGGAGGTGGTGGCCGCAGCCAAGGCCGCCCACGTCCACCACTTTATCATGACGCTGCCCGGCGGCTATCAGATGGAGCTCAACGAGGACGCCACCAATATCTCCCAGGGGCAGAAGCAGCTTTTGACCATCGCCCGGGCCATTCTGGCGGACAATAAGATCCTTATCCTGGACGAGGCCACCTCCTCGGTGGACACCCGCACGGAGCACCTCATCCAGCGCGCCATGGGCAACCTGATGCAGGGGCGCACCAGCTTTGTCATCGCCCACCGGCTGAGCACCATCAAGGACGCCGACCTTATCCTGGTGATGAAGGATGGCGACATCGTGGAGCAGGGCAGCCACGAGGCGCTGCTGGCCCGGGGCGGCTTCTACGCCGAGCTCTACAACTCCCAGTTTGAGGATGCGGCGGGCTGAGACGATACGGACGGCCCCCGGAGCTCAGCGGGCTCCGGGGGCGTTTGCATCGGGCGCGGGATTGTGGTAAAATGACGGGACTGGTCAATGAAAGGAGATACACAGAGAGATGGAACTCTTGCTCATGCGCCACAGCATCACCCCAGGCAACCTGGCCCGCCGCTTTGTGGGCTCCTCCGACCAGCCTCTGGCCCCCGAGGGAGAGGCGCTGGCCCGGAAGACGGCCCCCCTGCTGGAGCCGGTGGAGCACCTGTACCGCAGTCCCATGCTCCGGTGCAGACAGACTGCGGAGCTGCTGTGGCCGGGGGTGGAGACCACGGTGATTGACGACCTGCGGGAGACCGATTTCGGCCCCCTGGAGGGCATGGATAACAGCCAGGCAAAACAGACGGAGCTCTACCGCCGGTGGACCAGGGGCGAGATCGGCCCCGGCGAGGCGGTGGAAGACAGCCGCCCCCGGGCGGTCCGGGCCATCCGGACCATCGGGCGGGACGCGGCGGAGCAGGGCTGGCGGAAGGTGGCGGTGGTGGCCCACGGCGGCCTGTTCATGGGGCTGCTGGCCCAATACGGCCGGCCGGACCGGTCGTATTACGACTGGCTTCTGCCCAACTGCGGCGGCTACCGGGTCACGCTGGAGACGGACCCTCTGGAGCTGCTGGTCACCGGCACGGTGGGCCAGGTCCGGGAGGAAAACAGGCCCATCATTTGAGACGGAGGGATCTTGGATGGAAAAGGAGCTGTGGCTGCCCACTCTGAGCCACTTTCAAAACGACAACGGCTGGAGCGGCAGCTCCGGCGTCCTGTGCTATGAGATCGAAAAGCCGAAAGAGGAGACCATGACCGTGGTGCTCTGGTACGGCCCATTCTGCCGGCAATATGCCGAGGAGATGGAGCGGCGGCAGTATCCCGTCACTGAGGATGGCATCGAGGCCATGCGGGCTTGGCTGATGGAGCGGGCAGCGGTCATGAACGCCGCGCCGGAGCGCACGCCGGCGGACACGCTGGCCTGGTATCAAAAGACCGCGGCGGAAAAGCGGGCGGAGAAAAAGTGAGAGGCCCATTGGGCCTCTCACTTTTTCAGTCCACGTAGATGACGCTGACGGGGCAGTTCTCGGCGGCCTCTCTGGCACCGTCCTCCAGCCCGCCGTCGGGCTGCTGGTGGACCTCGGCCAAACCGTCGTCGCCGATGCGGAACACCTCGGGGCAGGTGGAGGCGCACAGGCCGCAGCTGATGCAGCCCGAGCGCTCAATGCTGACATGCATGGGAAAACCCTCCTTTCGGAAGCTATCTTGCCCAGAAGGATGGGGCTTCACACGCCGGGACCGGCTTTTTTACCCGTCTTGACGCTCCGGAAGCAGACGGATATAATGGACGGACAGGACGAAGGAGGCGGACGCCCGTGGACAAGCGCTATGCCCGGCTGAAACGGAAAATGCTCCTGCTGGTGGTGGCAGGTACCCTGGCGGCACTGGCGGTGGGGATGCTCCTGCTGCACACCGTGGTGGACGGGGTCCTGCAGGACCCCTTTGCCCGGGCCTTCCTGTGGGTGGCCCAGAACCTGTTCGGGCAGGATGAGGCCGCCGCCCTGGAGCTGTATCAGCAGACGGTCCGCAACCAGAAGCCCGGTCTGTTGGCGCTGGGGACCATCGTGCTCATGCTCGTCGCCTTCTATCTGGCCCTGGGCCGCTTTACCACCTGGCTGGACCAGATCGGCGCGGCGGTGCGCCAGGTGGTCAGCGAGAGCGGGCAGCCAGTGGTACTGCCCAAGGAGCTGGCTCCGGTGGCGGAGGACCTGAACGCCATCGAGCGGGCCCTCAAGGAACGGGAGGAAGCCGCCCGGGAGAGCGAACAGCGGCGCGGCGATCTGGTGGCCTTCCTGGCCCACGACCTCAAAACGCCCCTGACCTCGGTGCTGGGCTACCTCAACCTGCTCCACGACGAGCCGGGGCTCACCCCGGAGCAGCGGGCCAAATACACCGGCATCGCCCTGGACAAGGCCCAGCGGCTGGAGGAGCTCATCAGCGAGTTTTTCGACATCACCCGCATGGACCTTCAGGGCGCGGGGCAGGAGCGCTGCGTCATCCATCTGTCCATCCTGCTGGAGCAGCTGGCCGACGAGTTTTACCCCCTGTTTGCGGAAAAGGAACTGACCTGCCGCACCGACATCACCCCTCAGCTCACCACCCGGGGGGACCCGGACAAGCTGGCCCGGGTCTTTGACAACGTGCTGCGCAACGCCGTCAGCTACTCCACGGTGGGCGGCCAGGTGGACATCGAGGCCCGCCGGGAGGGGGAAGAGGTGGAGATCGCCATCCGCAACGAGGGGCTGGAGATCCCTGAGCAGGAGCTGACCAATATCTTTCGTAAGTTTTACCGGCTGGATCAGGCCCGCTCCACCCGCACCGGCGGGGCCGGGCTGGGCCTGGCCATCGCCCGGGAGATCGTGGAGCGCCATGGCGGCTCCATCCGGGCGGAGACCGACGGGCGGCGGACGAGCTTTGTCATACGCCTGCCCACTGGAGGGAAGGGAACATGACAAACGACATGAGCGGGGCTCTGGCCCGCCTGAACCGGGACCGGGCCCTCTACGCCAATCTGCTGGAGGTGCTGCGCCGGGGCAGCGCCCGGGTCTGCTGGGCGGGGGAGCGGGGCATCCTCCTGTACGACGAGGCCAGCGGCGCCTGGATGATGAGCGCCGCCGACCAGGCGGCGGCGGGGGAGCTCCTGGCCCTGGTGAGCGGCGGCTGCGACCTCTTTGTGGGCCATGAGATGTTCTATCTGCGCTCGGCGGAAGCGCGGCTGGGCTTTTCCGCCAAGCAGATCTGCTACTCCGCCCTTTACCCGGGGGTGGAGCCCCTGGCGGTGCCTGCCTTCGACGGGACGGTGCGGCGTCTGGGCCCCGAGTGGGCCCCCTGGCTGGTGGAGCACTATGAGAACGACTTCGGTGGGCTGCCCTATATGCAGGGAGCCCTGCGCCGGGGGATGCTGGGGGCCTTCCTGGAGGGAGAACGGGAGCCGGCCGGCTTCGTGGGCTTCCACGAGGAGGGTTCCATCGGCCTTTTGGAGGTGCTGCCCCACCGCCGCCGTCTGGGCCTGGGGGAGATCCTCCAGCGCAGCGCCGTCAATCTGGCGCTGGAGCGGGGGCAGCTGGCTTTCGGCCAGGTGTTCTACACCAACACGGCCTCCCTGGCCCTCCAGCGCCGGGTGGGGATGGAGCTGTCCGAAGGACGGATGTTCTGGGCTTTTCCATAAAAGAAAAAGCGCCCGGACTGACACACGTCAGTCCGGGCGCTTTGCAAAGAAGCTTACAAGAGAAACCGGCCGGAGAAGCAGGCCCGCAGGATGGAGGACAGTCCCTGGAGGATCAGCAGGGCGCCCGCCAGGATGCTCAGGGTCAGGGCGCCCGCTACCGGGTCCAGGAAGGAAAAGAACCCACCAAACGCCAGCAGGACGCCCAGTGCGGTGAACCAGCCCCAGCCCCGGACGCCCAGGCGCCGCAGGTCAAAGGAGTTGACGAACTTGGAGACGCCGGAGAACAGCAGCCACATGCCGAAGATGAAGGGGAGCGACAGGGCGGTAAAGGCCTGGTCGAACAGAACGAACAGGGACAGGAGTGCGGTCAGGATGCCGTCCACCAGGAACCAGACGGAGCCCACCATCCGGTCCCGCCCCCGGGCGAAGATGACGATGTCCACGATGCCGGAGAACAACATAGACAGGCCCAAAAGCAAAGAGATGGCGGCGAGGGCCACCACGGGCCGGGAGAGACACAGAATGCCACACAGGATGAGGAGCACACCGGAGATGATCCACAGAACACGGGAAAATGTCTTACTCATACAGAACCCTTCCTTTTACCCCGGCGGACCGGGATACTTTTTCTTTCTGAGAAGAGCCTATCCCAAAACTGTGACAGAGGATCGGATTTTTTATGAAGAAACGGTGAATTCTGGCACGCTTTGAATACAGGGGTCAGCCCCGCTCCTCCAGCGGGACAAAGGGGTGGACCGGGGCCACGGCCTTATAGGCGGGGCGGATGATCTTGTTGCCGGGGTTATAGACCTCCTCCAACCGGTGGGCGCACCAGCCCACCATGCGGGCCATGGCGAACAGGGGGGTGTAGAGCTCCTCGGGGATGTCCAGCATCTTATAGACGAAGCCGGAGTAGAGGTCCACGTTGGCGCAGACCGGCTTGTACTCCCCCTTGGCCTTGTTGATGAGAGGGGGAGAGAGGCGCTCCACCGACTCCACCAGCTCAAACTCGTCCAGCATCCCCTTCTCCTCGGCCAGACCGCGGGCGAACTGCTTAAGCAGCCGTGCCCGGGGGTCGGACAGGGAGTAGATGGCGTGGCCCATGCCGTAGATCAGGCCAGAGCGATCCCCGGCCCGCCGGTGAAGCAGTTTGTCCAGATAGGCGCTCACCTCGCCGTCGTCCTTCCAGTCCTTGACGTTCTTGTGGATGTAATGGAACATCTCCATGACCTTTTTGTTGGCGCCGCCGTGGCGGGGACCCTTCAGCGATCCCACGGCGGCGGAGATGGCGGAATAGATGTCGGTGCCGGAGGAGGAGAGCACCCGGCAGGCGAAGGCGGAGTTGTTGCCGCCGCCGTGTTCGGCATGGAGCACCAGACACAGGTCCAGCAGCCGGGCCTCCTGCTCGGTAAATTTGTTGTCGTGGCGGACGGAGTAGAGGAAATTCTCCGCCATGCTCAGGCCCTCCTGAGGCCGGTGGAGGTACAGGGACTCCTCGTCGTAATAGTGCCGCTTCACCGCAAAGGCGTGGGCGATGATGGTGGGGCACCGGGCCACCAGAGTCAGGGCCTGGAGCAGCTCGTGCTCCAGGGAGGTGTCCTCCGGCCGGGGATCATAGGAGTACAGGGCCAGGACCGAACGGCCCAGCTTATTCATCACGTCGGGGCTGGGGGCCTTGAGGATCATATCCTCGGTGAAGCCGGGAGGGAGAGGGCGATACTCCGCCAGGACCTGGTCGAAGGTGGCCAGCTGGTCCCGGGTGGGCAGGGCGCCGAACAGCAGCAGATAGGCTGTCTCCTCAAAGCCGAAGCGGCCCTCGGACACAAAGCCGTGGATCAGGTCCTCCACGTTGATGCCGCGGTAGATAAGCCGGCCCTCCATAGGGACCTTCTCGCCGTCCTGCATATAGTAGCCCTGGACGTTGCCGATCTGGGTGATGCCGGCCATGACGCCGGTGCCGTCGGCGTTGCGGAGGCCCCGCTTGACGTCGATATTCTCATAGTAGGCGGGGTCAATGGAGTTATGCTTCTGGAACTCCCCGCATAGACTTTGGATAAAGCCCTTGGAGAGAGCGTCCACGCTCCCACGCTTATGATTGCCATGCCCTTTCTGCATGATGAAAGCCTCCTCACCCCAAATTGATTTTTCCTATTGTACGACGGAACCGGGGGCGCGTCAATGCTGAATCCCAAGAAAATCATACTGTTACAGGATTTTTGTAGAAACTAACAGGAAAACGAGGATGGATGGAGCATGAAGCATCCAAAGATGCCTCCTGCAAAATGCGGGGGAAAGGAAACGGAGGAACGAACATGAAACCAGTGGTAGTCACGGCTCTGGCGCTGCTGCTGCTGCTCTTCCTTTGGCCCATGGTGTTCCTGGGCGGACCCACCCCCGCGCCGGAGGAGAGCGAGAGCCTGCCCACCGCCACCCTCCCCATTGACCGGGCGTCGGTTCGCCCGGCGGAGGAATGGGCGGGAAAGAGCGACGGAGAGACGGTGGTGCGGGTGAAACAGGCCGACGGCACGGTGACCGCCCTGTCCATGGCCGACTATCTGTGGCGGGTGGTGGCGGCGGAGATGCCCGCCTCCTTCGAGCCGGAAGCCCTCAAGGCCCAGGCCGTCACGGCCAGGACGTATACGCTCTACAAGCGGAGCATCGGGGTGAACCCCAACCACCCGGACGCCGACGTCTGTGCCGACATCAACTGCTGTCAGGCCTACCTGGACCC
>OLSB01002593.1_pt1 | contig 14628 bp, 13 predicted proteins | sample 1672071 | NCBI WGS metagenome assembly OLSB01 (sample SAMEA3136642, study PRJEB25190) | human gut metagenome | biome: human gut; feature: human-associated habitat; material: faeces | place: Austria | collected 2013 | reverse complement strand
TCTTGCAGGCGGGCAGATCCTCGATCTCCTTCAGGCAGGACTGATAGGTCTCGCCTGCGGTCATGCGGCGGTCGATGGAGATAGCGCAGCTGTCGGCCACGGCGCAGCGGGAGGGAGAGGTGTAGAAGATCTGGCTGGTGGTGCAGGTGCCGCGGCCCAGGAAACGGGCATCTTCCCAATGCTCGGGATTGAACTTTGGATCCAGCATCTTCACCAGGCCGTTGATCTCGGTGGAGCCGTCGGCGGGATTCTCGTTGAGGTCACGGACGTTCTCAATGACCTCGGCCATCTTGTGAATAGCGTTGTCGCCGCGCTCGGGAGCGGAGCCGTGGCAGGACACGCCGTGCATGTCCACGCGGATCTCCATACGGCCGCGGTGGCCGCGATAGATGCCGCCGTCGGTGGGCTCGGTGGAGATGACGAACTCGATCTGGTTGCGAGCGTCCTCGGGACCGTTGAAATACTCGTTCACGATGGACTGCCAGCACATGCCGTCGCAGTCTTCCTCCTGCACGGAGCCGACTACCATCAGCTTGTAGCCCTCGGGGATCAGGTTCAGATCCTTCATGATCTTGACGCCGTAGGTGGCGGAAGCCATGCCGCCCTCCTGGTCGCTGCCGCCGCGGCCGTAGATGATGTCCTCGGTCTCGTAGCCCTTGTAGGGGTCAGCTTCCCAGTTCTCGATGTTGCCGATGCCAACGGTGTCGATGTGGGAGTCGATGGCGATGATCTTGTCGCCGCTGCCCATCCAGCCGATGACGTTGCCCAGCTTGTCGAACTCGACCTTGTCGTAGCCCAGGGACTTCATTTCCTCGGCGATGCGCTTGACAACGCCCTCCTCCTCGCAGGACTCAGAGGGAATGGCGATCATGTCCCGCAGGAACTTGACCATAGCGGGCTTATAGCCCTCTGCGGCTTTTTTGATGGCTTCAAAATCCATAGTGAACCTCCATATTTTTTAAAATAAAAAACAGTTTCATGCGGGCGGCTCGAGAGGTGTCGATTCCGCTCACAAACCTATCATATCACATCTTACGCCGTTGTCAAACAAAAATTTATGAAACCAAAATATTTTTTTGGAAAGGGATTGATTTTTGCAAAAAATATGATATGATAGTAGCGGCTCGAAAAAGAGCGATTCACAATAATGCGGCATGGCTCGCTGCGCCGCAGGGAAAGGCGGGGCTATGGAGACAAAACGCTTGGAAACGCTGAAGCAGATCGCCGACGGCATTGCCGCTCAGTTCGGCAGCAACTGTGAGGTGGTCATCCACGAGGTCAACAGCAGCCGGATGGATCACTCCATTGTTTATATTGTAAACGGCCATGTGTCCGGCCGCAAGGTGGGCGACGGCGCCTCTCAGGTGGTGCTGGAGCAGATGCTCAATCACGACGCCCAGCCGCGGGATCATTTGGGCTACCTGACCAAGACGCCGGAGGGCAAGATCCTCAAGTCCTCCTCGCTCTACATCCGCAACAGCAGGGGCGTGGTGGTGGCCATTCTCTCCATCAACTATGACGTGTCGGCCCTCACCATGATCCGCCAGACCATCGACGCCATGCTCTCCACCCACGATCAGGTGCAGGCGGAGCCGGAGCGGATCATCAACGTGAATAACGTGCTGGACGAGCTGGTGGAGCAGTCCGTGGCGCTGGTGGGCAAGCCCGTGGCGCTGATGAACAAGGACGACAAGATCAAGGCCATCCGCTTCCTTAATGAGAGCGGCGCGTTCCTTGTGACCAAGTCTGGTGACAAAGTGGCAAAATACTTCGGTATTTCCAAATATACACTGTATTCTTATATCGACGCAAACAAGAAGTAAAATTACAGGAGGAAAACAAAACATGGGTAAAATCGATCTGTCCATCAACAAGGCCGGTCTGGAGCACAATATCCAGAAAGCCAAGGAAAACAACATCATCATCCCCACCATCGCTCAGATGCAGAACCCCGACCTGATCCCCGAAAAGATCAAGGCTAAGCTGTCCAAGACCGGTCTGTGGGATGTGGATCCCGTGAACCTGTTCCGTATCTCCTGGCACAATGAGGCCAAGGAGCAGGGCGGTCTGTTCCAGGCTGTGCCCAACTATGTGGAGATCCCCAGCAAGCTCTCCGGCGTGCCCTGCCGCATCATCGCCATGTCCGGCAAGTGGTTCCCCACCGGCTGCCACAAGGTGGGCGCCTCCTTCGGGTGCCTTGCTCCCCGTCTGGTGACCGGCCAGTTCGACGCTACCTATCATCACGCTGTTTGGCCCTCCACCGGTAACTACTGCCGCGGCGGCGCCTTCAACTCCAAGCTGCTGGCCTGCGAGTCCGTGGCCATCCTGCCCCAGGACATGTCCAAGGAGCGCTTTGACTGGCTGAAATCCATCGCTGGCCAGATCATCGCCACCCCCGGCTGCGAGTCCAACGTCAAGGAGATCTTCGACAAGACCTGGGAGCTGAAGAAGGATCCCACCATGATGATCTTCAACCAGTTCGCCGAGATGGGCAACCCCCTGTGGCACTACAACGTCACCGGTTATGCTCTGGCCGACCTGTTTGAGGCCGTGAAGAAGCCCGGCCAGAACTTTGCCGGCGCCTGCTTCACCTCCGGTTCCGCCGGCACCATGTCCGCCGGTGACCTGCTGAAGGAGCGCTATCCCCACCTGAAGCTGGCCGTGGGCGAGGCTCTGCAGTGCCCCACCATCCTGAATAACGGCTTCGGCGGCCACCGCATCGAGGGTATCGGCGACAAGCACATCCCCTGGATCCACAACGTGAAGAACACCGACATGGCCATCGCCATTGACGATGAGGACTCCCAGCGTCTGCTGCGCCTGTTCAACACCGAGGACGGTAAGGCTTACATGAAGAACGAGCTGAGCATGAGCGACGAGCAGGTGGAGAAGATGAGCTGGCTGGGCATCTCCGGCATCGCCAATGTGCTGTGCTGCATCAAGATGGCCAAGTACTATGAGCTTACCGAGAACGATGTGGTCGCCACCGTCCTCACCGACTCCGCTGCCATGTATGCCAGCCGGGTGGAGGAGCTGAACCAGATGCACGGCGCGTACAACGCCCACGAGGCCGCTATGGATCACGCTCTGCACATGCTGGGTCTGAAGACTGACAACATGATGGAGATGGGTTATGCCGAGCGCAAGCGTGTCCACAACCTGAAGTATTACACTTGGGTGGAGCAGCAGGGCATGACCGTGGAGGATCTGAACGCCCAGTGGTACGATACCAAGAACACTTGGGACGCCGTTCACGCCCAGGCCAAGGAGCTGGACGAGCTGATCTGCGAGTTCAACGAGGCCACCGGCCTGCTGAAGGATCTGTAATCTGTAAGATAATCCCCAAAATTCGCCGCAGGGGCGGGACAGCCGTCCCGCCCCTGCGATTTTATTGTCGGGAGATGGGGAAAATGGAGCGTACGGCAAAAAGAAAAAGATGCCGGCTGCCCATGTATGATTATAGCGAAAACGGCGCGTATTTTGTTACGATTTGTACCGATAAAAAGCGGAAATGTCTCTCTGATGTGAGTAGGGGCGGGGTTCTATCCCGCCCGTTCGGAAAGGTCGTGGAGAACGAATTGCTTGCGCTGTCGGAACGCTATGAAGTGGTTATCGACAAATATATCATTATGCCAAACCACATACACATCCTGCTGACTGTGCAGCGGGCGGGGCAGAGCCCCGCCCCTACGCATAATTTGAGTGGCGTGATCGGGGCATTCAAATCCAGAACGACGAAGGCAATCAATCAGATGATGAACACACCAGGCCGGAAGCTCTGGCAACGCTCCTATTTCGACCATGTTATTCGCAACGAGGCGGATTATCTCCGCATCTGGCAATACATTGACGACAATCCCGCTCACTGGGCGGAGGATGAATACTACATTTAATTGAGGGAGAACACAACATGAAAAACGTAAAATACGGCAAGTGTGTCCGCTGCGGCAAAACGTACGAGGCCACTCCGGATCTGACCAACTGCTCCTGCGGCGGCATTCTGGACATCGTTTACGACTACGACTACATCAAGACCGTCCTCACCAAGGAAAAGCTGGCCAAGCGCGAGAATCGCTCCATGTGGCGCTACCGCGAGCTGCTGCCCGTGGAGGAGACCACCCCCGACACCCCCCTCCGTGTGGGCTGGAGTCCCCTGTATGAGGAGCCGAAGCTGGCCGAGATGCTGGGCATCAAGCGCCTTTGGGTGAAGGACGACGGCCAGAATCCCACCGCCTCCCTGAAAGACCGCGCCAGCGCCATGGCTGTGGCCAAGGCTTATGAGGCCGGCGCCAAGACCATCGCCTGCTCCTCCACCGGCAACGCCGCCTCCTCTCTGGCGGGCAACGCCGCTGCCGCCGGCTTCAAGACCTATATTTTCGTCCCCGAGCGTGCCCCCAAGGGCAAGGTAGCCCAGCTCATGATTTTCGGCGCCAATGTCATCTCCGTGAAGGGCAACTACGAGGAGACCTTCAAGATGTCCGCCGAGGCCATCGAGAAGTATGGCTGGTACAACCGCAACGCCGCCATCAACCCCTACCTCTCCGAGGGCAAAAAGACCGTGGCTCTGGAGATCGCCGAGCAGCTCAACTGGGAGATGCCCGACTATCTGGCCATCTCCGTGGGCGACGGCTGCACCATCGCCGGCGTGTGGAAGGGCTTCAAGGACCTGTATGCCATCGGCTTCATCGACAAGCTGCCCCGCCTCATCTCCGCCCAGTCCTACGGCTGCTACCCCATCAACCGCGCCATCCAGGAGAATAAGGATTGGGAGCCTATGGAGGAGAACACCATTGCCGACTCCATCTCCGTGGGCGTGCCCCGCAACGCCGATAAGGCGCTGGCCGCCATTCGCGAGTCCAATGGTATCGCCGTCTGCGTCACCGACGAAGAAATTTTGGCCGCTCAGCGCCTGCTGGGTCGCACCTGCGGCGTATTCGGTGAGCCTGCGGGCGTCACCGGCGCTGCGGCGCTGAAAAAGGCCTGCGAGGAGGGTCTTATCGAGAAGGATGCCACCGTGGTGTCCGTCGTCACCGGCAACGGCCTGAAGGACGTGGCCAACGCCATCAAGTCTGCCGGTGAGCCTCTGCACATTGAGCCGGATCTGGATCTCATGGTCAAGGGCTTTGCCGAGCGCGGCGTGACCGTGGAGTAATAAAAGTCAAATAAAAAATGAGCCTGTCTTCGGATAGGCTCATTTTTTTTATATATCAGAATTTTCGTATTCGCTCAAAGCGCATGATAAATCCTCTCCCATTGGCTTCCGGCTACCACCCGCCAGCCCTGTTTTTTGAGCAGGGAAGCCATGATTTCAGCATCCTGTAAAGCTAAATCACTTTCCGCTTGATTCAGAAAAAACGTGTCCGCCAGATGCTCCGCAAGAAGCCCCTTGGCCGCCAGCTCCGCCGTCACCTCGTCCTCCGGACGGCACCCTGTGAGGCGGCAAAAGATCTCCGGCCGATGCACCGTTTCCTGCACGGCACCGTGCAGACCCGACAGTCCCACCACGCACACCACCTGCCGAGAGCAGGGGGGGATCACCGGCTCGTGGCCGGCGTGGGCTTTCAGCGGCAGGCGGCGGGAGCCGTCGGCTTCCACCAGAACGTAGTCCGCCAGTTCCGCCAGCTGCTCATAGGGCAGGCCGCAGTCCACCAGCTTTCCCTCAGGGGAGCGGCGGGCGGCGCACACCACCCGATGCTCCGCAAAAGCGCGTCGCAGATCGTCCGCCGTGGGCTCGGTCAGCAGGGGCAGGTCGTCGTAGGCCAAAAAATGGGTGCTGGTGCACAGCAGCACCCGCCCCGACAGCTCACCCGCCAGCGTGTGCAGCAGGGTGGATTTTCCACCGCTTCCGATAACGGCAGTGACGCCTTTTTGTATATTTAAAATAGGATAAAGCACCATGTCCGACCCTCCTTTTTTCCATAGTATAGCCTAAAAATCGGCCTATGTCTACAGTTGACAGAAAGCGGCAAAAAAGATAAAATGTGCACAGCATTATTCTCGCCGGAGAATCAGGAGGGGTATCTAATGACAGTTATCATTCGGGGCGCAGGGGACATCGCCACGGGTATCGCCCTGCGGCTACACCGCGCGGGCTTTCACATCGTCATGACAGATCTGCCCCAGCCCACCTCCATCCGCCGCACGGTCTGCTTTTCCGAGGCGTTGCGCTTGGGCGAAGTGCTGGTGGAGGACGTGATGGCTCGGCGGGCGGCGTCGGCGCAGGCGGCGCTTTCTATCGCCGCAGAGGGCGACGTTGCCGTGCTGGCTGATCCGGAGTGCGCCCTGCTGCCCGACCTGCATCCGGCGGCGCTGGTGGACGCCATTCTGGCTAAGCGCAATCTGGGCACGAGCCTGAATATGGCGCCGGTGGTCGTCGGCGTCGGCCCCGGCTTCACCGCGGGGGAGGACTGCCACGCGGCTGTAGAAACCATGCGGGGGCATACGCTGGGGCGGGTGCTGTACCATGGCTCGCCCATCCCCAACACCGGCGTTCCCGGCGTCATCGGCGGCTACGGCGCCGAGCGGGTGCTGCGCTCTCCGGCGGCGGGCGTGTTTGAGCCGAAAATGGAGATCGGCCGGATGGTAAAGGCCGGCGAGGTGGCGGCGCTGGTGGGCGGCCAGCCCATGCTCTGCACCATCGACGGCTGCCTGCGCGGCCTGCTGCAAGGGGGGCTTACGGTGCCGGCGGGCATGAAATGCGGCGATATAGACCCCCGATGCAAGCAGTCCCACTGCTTCCAGGCTTCCGATAAGGCGCTGGCCGTGGGCGGCGGCGTGCTGGAGGCGCTGCTGCACTTTGGCTGTCTGCCGAATAAATGACGGTTTTTGGCAAAAGGGGACAAATATTTTGCGCGGTTCATTGACAATTCCGAAGGATGCTGGTATACTATTGAGTTGAAAAGTGAATGCTTGCTTGAGTGCCTCCCTGCCGGTAACAGGTTGGGAGGATCATAGAGAATTGGGTGCAGATCCCGAGCGGTACCGCCACTGTAAGCGTGGAGGCTCCCACATCAGACGAAAGTCAGTCATTGAACGCAGGTTTGAGAAGGCTTGTGGGGGCTTGTGAAACGCAAGCCAGGAGAACTGCTCAAGCGATGTCTTTACCGATACGCTGCAAGTACAGCGTATGGGTCTAATTGGCGCAGAAAAACGGCTGCGGTGGTTCGTCCTTGAATCACCGCAGTTTTTTTTACTGCGGTCCGGCGGCGTATGGGAGGCGCAGCCGGGGTGCATCAGCCAGCCGGTCCGTCCGGTCAATGGGCGGAAAGGACCGTCACTTTTTTGAAAAAATCGGCGTTATGCCGGAAAAAAGAAAGGATCGTGACAAATGAAAAAGAAACTCCTATCGCTGGTATTGTCCCTGGTCATGGTAGTGAGCCTCATCCCTGCGGCTTACGCAGATGATGCCAACTACTGGGCAAACTTCCGCAACAGCACCTACAACATGGCTATCACCGATGCCGCTACGCCCAAATCTGCGGAGACCACCGTGGAAAAGTGGGTAAAGAAATACGGCTCCGGCTGGTCCGCCAGTCCCAGCGGCTTTGTCATTGCCGACAATGCGCTGGTGTTCATGGCCGGTAAAACGCTGAAAAAAGTGGATCTGCAGAGTGGCGAGCTTATCAAGGAAGCCACCATGTTTGACGGCAGCGGTTTTGCTATCGTTTCTCCCACCTATGCCGACGGCATGATCTTCTGTCCCATCAGCGGCGGCAAGATCCAGGCCTTTGACGCCAAGACCCTGGAGTCCAAGTGGACCTTTACCGATGAACTGGGCGGCCAGAACAACACCGCCATTACCTATGCCGACGGCTATCTTTACACCGGCTACTGGAACGGGGAGACCAAAAACGCAAACCTGGTGTGCGTTAAGGCGTCCGATGGTTCTCTGGTTTGGAAAAAGACCGTTGCAGGCGGCTTTTACTGGGCCGGTTCTACCGTGGTTGGCGATGCTGTGATCGTGGGTACCGATGACGGCGCAAGCGGCTTTACAGGCGATTCTCACCTCTTTGCTCTGAATAAAAAGAACGGCGATGTCATTTCCGACATCACCCTCGCCGGCATGGGCGATCAGCGCTCCTCCATCGCCTACAGCGCCGAGAAGGGCCGGGCCTACTTCACCACCAAGAACGGCTACATTGCCTCCGTGGCGGTGAATGCCACCACCGGAGCCCTGTCGGATCTCAAGAGCAGCAAGGTTGCCAGCCAGGCCACCTCCACCCCCGTGGTGTACGGTGACATCGTCCTCTTCAGCGCCGGCAGCGGCGTGGTGCCCAATAGCAACGGCAACGGCAACTTTATCGTAGCCGATGCCAACACTCTGGAGGGCCTGTACGCCGTTCCCATGCTGGCTTATCCCCAGGCCTCTGTGCTGGTTTCCACCGCTTATCTGAAGGAGACTGGCAAGCTTTACTGCTACACCACCTATAACGGCACTCCCGGCGGCATGACGCTGATTACCCTGGATCCCAATGACCGCACCGGTAAGAGCGCCGTCAAGTCCGAGATTTACAGCGCTCCCGGCCACGAGCAGTACTGCATATTCAGCCCTATCTGCGGCCCCGACGGCACAATTTATTACCGCAACGACAGCGGCTGGATCTTTGCCTTGACGAACAACAACGCTTATCTCACCGCCCTGGCGGCCAATGCGGGCACCCTCAAGACCGAGTTCAAGGCCGGTGTAACGGAGTATGAGATGGCTGTTCCCAGCGGCACCAAGAGCGTGAACTTCTCCGCCACTGCCAGCGAGGGCAGCACCGTCACCGTGAATGGCAAGAGCGCCTCCACTCCCGTGGAGCTTGTGGACGGAAAGGCCACCGCCGAGATCAAGGTCACCTTGGGCAATGACTCCCGCACTTACACCGTGAACATTGTTCCCTTCAGCAACAACAGCCGTCTGAACGAGCTGAAAGTCAACGAGAGCAATGGCCAAAACGGCTTTAAGACCCTGACACCTGCCTTTAGCGCTACCACATATTTCTATGGTTTTTATGAAGCAGGTAGCAGCCGTTCCTTTGAAAATGTTTGGGTCAAGGCTAATCATAAGGACGCCAAGGTGACGGTTTACGCCGGGGAAAATGTGGAGAATAGCGGCGTAAACAGCGATGGCTCTATCAATGTAACAAGTAATCAGTTTTCAACGCCCCGCTATGCTGTCTACTTCCAGGATGACAGCAAGCCCATGTATGTGCGTGTGCAGGTCACCGCAGAGGATGGCTCCTTCTCCAACTACTATGTAATCATGAGTAAGACCGCTGCCGCTGCCGAGGGCCAGGCGCTGCTGGAGAAGCTCCAGAAGGAATCCGCTGACGCCGTGGCCGCCGTGGTGGAGAAGATCAACGCCCTCAACACCATCGACCTGGATTCCAAGGCAACCATCGAGGCTGCGCGCGCTGCCTACAACGCTCTGGCCAACGAGCAGAGAGCGCAGATCACCAACATCGACAAGCTGGACGCTGCCGAGGTCGCCTATGAGGAGCTGCTGACAAATCAGACGGTTGCCAAGGCTGTGGCCGACAAGATCGCCGCCATCGGCACCGTGACCAAGGAGTCCAAGACTGCTATCGAGGAGGCTCGCGCCGCCTATAACGCACTGACGGACAGCCAGAAGCTAATGGTGGAGAATCTACAAACGCTGGAGAAGGCCGAGGCTGAGCTGAAGAAGCTGAACGAAAAGTCCGAGGGTGGCGACACCAAGCCCGACAGCGATGTTAAGACCGGCGATAAGGGCGTTATGCTCTATGCAGGCATGGGAGTGGCCGCCCTGCTGGGTCTGGCTGTGATTCCCGCCGTCCGCAGAAAGAAGATCTGATCTTTAAGCCAAAAACCATAAAAAACGGGTACATCTGTACCCGTTTTTTATTATAAAAATTATAATGATTGACCAATTAAAGCGCCAAGCCCCACCAGCACGCAGCCCAGCAGGAAAAACAGAACCAGCAGTACGGCGGTGTTGCGCAGCAGCCCGCCCCAGCCCAGCCGCTTCAGATCCAGAAACGGATAGGGGTACAGCAGCCCCGTGTGGCCGATGGGCTTTCCGCCGGAGGCGCGCAGCAGGGAAAAGGCGGCATACAGAAGGGGCAGCGCCAGCCACCACACGGCGCACAGCAGGGAAAGCCCCGTTTTGTCTGCCAGAAACAGCCACTGCGCCACCGCCAGCAGCGGCGTGAGATAATGCACGCATATATTGCCGAAATTGCCGCCGAAATCCGCAAATTTCAGCCCTTTCCGCTTTTCATAGGGCACTAAAACGAATTGATAGATTAAATGCGTCACCCAGATGCACAGAGCCATGGCGCAGGAGAGCCGCACGTCGGTGAGCGCCGCCCACAGCCGCCCGTCGGGGGCAAAGCCGGCGCAGAACAGCAGCAGCTCATAAACCGTGAGCAGGAGGTTGCTGAGATTCGTGTAAAAGCAGAACATCCCCGCCCGTATGCGCCCGCGGGGGATGAGCTGGGAGTGCAGCAGCAGGCCGGCGGTGTTCAGCAGGAACAGAAACAGCGCCGAAAGCCGGAGAGGGGTCATTGCCTTTCCTCCTTCATATCCGATAGGTGGAGCAGTCTATTTTGCCGCCGGCGATGGTGATGACGCCGTAGGTGCAGGGGACGCCGCGCCCCACGGAGCCTGGATTCATGACCCACAGGGAGCCGTCGTAGTCCACCAGCGGCCGGTGGGTGTGGCCAAAGAGCAAAATCTGCGCGCCCATCTCGCGGGCGGCGTAAACGGCTGACAAGGTGCTTGCCTTCATATTCCTTGTGTGCCCGTGCATCATGAGGATGCGCACTCCGCCGTATTCCGTGAGCACCTCCGGCGCATCCACGGAGCCCCAGTCGCAGTTGCCCGGCACGCTCTGCATGGGGACGGACGGAAAGCGCCGCTGCAGTGCCTCGGCGTCGCGCCGGCAGTCCCCGAGATGCAGAATAACATTGGGATCCGTCAGCTCCACGCAGCGAACCATATTTTCCACATTTCCGTGGGAATCCGATAAAACCAAGATCCGCATACAGAACCTCTTTATATCATAGTATACCCGAATTATAGCAGGATGCAGTTGAAAATTCAACGATTTACGGCTACAATAAAGGGAAAAGGGGGCGCTGCTATGTATGAGAGCATCGTGAAAATAGATCTCCACGGGAAAAACGCCTATCAGGCACGCGTTGCGCTGGAGGCCGCCCTGCGCCGAGCCAGGGGCGGCACCTACCGCATCCGCTGCATCCACGGCTGCCACGGCGGCACGGCGCTGCGGGACATGATCCGCACGGAGTACGCCCGCCACCCGCGGATCCTGCGGCTGGAAACCAGCGCCGACGGCGGCACGACCGATCTGGTGCTGCGGGAGCTGTAAGCTGTGGGAGCGATAAGGAGAACGATATGGAACGAAACACATTGATCATTGCCCAGATCCAGATGCAGGTGGCGCGGGACAAGGGGGCGAATATCGCCCGCGCCGAGCGCCTGATCCGCGAGGCGGCGCAGCGGGAGGCGGAGCTGGTGATGCTGCCGGAGATGTTCTGCTGTCCCTATGAAAACAGCGCTTTCCGCCCCTATGGCGAGGCTGTGGGCGGCGAAGCGCAGAAGGCGCTGGCGGCTCTCGCGCGGGAGCTTGGCGTCTGGATTGTCGGTGGCTCTTTGCCGGAGCTGGAGGGGGCGCGGGTGTATAACACCTCTTTTGTTTATGACAGCGCCGGCCGGCAGGTGGCAAGGCACCGGAAGATGCACCTTTTTGACATCAGCGTGGAGGGCGGCCAAAGCTTTCGGGAGTCCGACACCCTCACCTCGGGGCACGACGTCACCGTCTTTGATACCCCGTGGGGGAAGATGGGGCTTTGCATCTGCTTTGACTTGCGGTTCGAGGAGCTGGCAAGGGTGATGGCTTTACAGGGCGCGAGAGTGCTGCTTGTGCCGGCGGCCTTCAACATGACCACCGGCCCTGCCCACTGGGAGCTGCTGTTTCGTCAGCGGGCGGTGGACAACCAGCTCTACACCGTGGGCACGTCCCCAGCCCGAAACGAAAAGGAGACCTATGTGGCGTGGGGACACTCCATCGTCTGCGATCCCTGGGGGAGCGTCCTGCACCAATGCGGGGCGGGGGAGGAGGTGGCCGTCACGGCGCTTGACCTCACCCGTATAGAGTCGGTGCGGCGGCAGCTGCCCATTCTCTCGGCGCGGCGTGAAGATGTCTATTCCGTGGGGCAAAAGTGAGGAAAAGTCTGTGGTTTTTACCTCTTGCGGCATTTTTTAGCCCATGTTATAATGGAAAAAATTTAAATTTGCAAAGGAGGAACTGCAAATGATGAAATATACGGACATGACCGCCCAGCAGCGCAAGGCGGAGTATGCCGCCGTGCTGGCGGAGTATGAAAAGCAGAAGGCGCTGGGGCTGAAGCTGAACATGGCGCGGGGCAAGCCCGGGCGGGAGCAGCTGGACATGGTCACGGATCTGTGCAATATTCTGGTGAAGCCCGAGGACTTTATCTCCGACGGCATCGATAGCCGCAACTACGGCAATGTGGACGGCCTGCCCGCCGCCAAGGCGCTGTTTGCCGACATTCTGGGCTGCAAGCCGGAGCAGTGCTTCGTGGGCGGCAACGCCAGCCTCCAGCTCATGTATGACACCGTGGCCAAGGCCTATTCCAACGGCCTGCTCCACTCCGAAAAGCCCTGGAGCAAGCTGGAGAAGGTGAAGTGGCTGTGCCCCGCCCCCGGCTACGACCGCCACTTCAAGGTAACGCAGTCCTTCGGCGCGGAGCTTATCACCGTCCCCATGACGGAAAACGGCCCCGACATGGACGTGGTGGAGGAGCTTATCAAGGATCCCGCCGTGAAGGGCATGTGGAACGTGCCCAAGTACTCCAACCCCGACGGCATCATTTATTCCGATGAGACCATTCGCCGCATCGCCGCCATGAAGCCGGCGGCGCCGGACTTCATGCTCATGTGGGATAACGCCTACTGCATCCATGAGTTCGACGGCGAGTTTGTCCCCTTTGCGGACATCCTCTCCCTCTGCGCCGAAAACGGCAACGCCGACATGGTGTATGAGTTCGCCTCCACCAGCAAGGTGACCTTCCCCGGCGCAGGCGTGGCCGTCATGGCCACCAGCGAGGCAAACCTCGCCTATCTCATTCCCCTTATCAATATCCAGACCATCGGCTTTGACAAGATCAACCAGCTGCGCCATGTGAAGTATTTGCAGGATAAGGAGCACACGCTGGCGCTGATGCAGCGTCACGCCGCCATTCTGCGGCCCAAGTTCCACGCCGTGCTGGATGCGCTGGATCGGGAGATCGCGCCTCTGGGCATCGGCGAGTGGAAGCGCCCCAAGGGCGGCTACTTCGTGTCCTATAACGCCATGTCCGGCACCGCAAAGCGCGCTCTGGCGCTGTGCAAGGAGGCGGGCGTCACCATGACCGGCGCCGGCGCTACCTTCCCCTATGGCGTGGATCCGGAGGACAGCAACATCCGTATCGCCCCTTCGCTGCCCCCCGTGGAGGAGCTGCAGCAGGCCATCGCCGTCTTCTGCGTCTGCGTGAAGCTGGCCGCTTTGGAGAAGCTGGGCGTATGAGATGGCTGGCGGCATCCGACCTCCACGGCAGCGCCACGGCCTGCCGCCGTGTGCTGGAGGCTTTCGAGCGGGAAAAAGCGGACAAGCTCCTGCTGCTGGGCGACCTGCTGTACCACGGCCCCCGCAACCCATTGCCGGAGGGGCACGACCCCAAGGAGTGCATCCGCCTGCTGAACGGGTATCGGGATCACATTGCCGCGGTGCGGGGCAACTGCGAGGCGGCAGTGGATCAGATGGTGCTGCAGTTTCCCGTGCTGGCGGACTACATGCTGCTGCAGCTGGGGGAGAAGCTGGTCTTCGCCACCCACGGCGACGTGTATAACCCCGAGAATCTGCCCCCCTTGGCCAAGGGCGGCATCCTGCTGACAGGCCACACCCATGTGCCGGCCTGCGATGTCTATCCGGACTTCGTGTACCTGAATCCCGGCTCCGTGTCCCTGCCCAAGGACGAGCAGAAGCGTAGGGGCTACATCCTGCTGGATGACACCGGCGCGGTATTTAAGGAGCTGGACGGCACGGAGTATCATCGGTACATGTTCTAAATAGCAAAAAACAGCGGAGCGTGTCGGCTCCGCTGTTTTTTTATTCATTTCAGTAATTTGATCTGTCGGTCATAATCCGGCAGGTACTGCCGCACCAGAGTGTAAAACTCCGACCCGTGATTTTTGTGGCGGATGTGCGCCAGCTCATGCACAACCACGGCCTCGATGGCCTCCGGCGGGTATTCCATGAGATACAGGGAAAAGCACAGGCTGTTTTTCCCGCTGCAGCTGCCAAAGCGGGTGCGGGCGGAGGTGATCTTCAGTCCCGTGGGCGTGACGCCCATTTCCTGCGCCCAGTGGCGCACCATGCCCGGCAGCTGCGCCTTGGCCTGTCGCCGCAGAGCCTCCTGCTCCTCCGGAGAGCGGGGCGGATGGGCGGAGAGCCGCTCTCGCTGCCGCGCAAGCTGGCAGCTCAGCCAGTCCTCATGCGCCAGCACAAAGTGGCGGATGTCCGCCTCGGCGGCATACAGCGGCGCCCGCACCACCACCTGCGCCTCCCGCGTCACCTGCAGCGCC
>OLSB01002585.1_pt1 | contig 14674 bp, 11 predicted proteins | sample 1672071 | NCBI WGS metagenome assembly OLSB01 (sample SAMEA3136642, study PRJEB25190) | human gut metagenome | biome: human gut; feature: human-associated habitat; material: faeces | place: Austria | collected 2013 | reverse complement strand
TGGTGGCAGTGCTGCGGGAGTACAAAAAGACGGTGGACTCCCGCTGGATGTTCCCATCCCCTGCGAAGGAGGATTGCCCCATCACACCCGGAGTGGTGCGCCGCAGGCTGCAATTCATCCTGGAACACGCAGGATGCAAGCATGTGCGCTTCCATGATCTTCGCCATACATTCGCAACGCTGGCGCTGGAGAACGGCATGGATGTGAAAACGCTCTCGGCTATGCTGGGCCATGTGTCGGCTGCCACCACGCTGGACATCTACACCCACATCACCGATGACATGCGGCTCACGGCCGCCGCCAACATCGACCGCGGTATCGGCAAGGCAGCGCCACAGGAGGACGCTTCAGAGCCGGGGCAGGAAACTGCCCCAGCCCAGGCGGAAAAGCCGAGAATGACCGACTTCAAGCCCTATGTGGGCCGCAAGCGTAGGTCCGGCACCGGCTGCATCAGTGAGATCAACGACCATCTGTTTGAAGGCCGCTATTCGCCCAAATGGCCCGACGGCAAAAAGCACGCCCGCAATGTCTACGCCCATACCCGCGAGGAGTGTGAGGAGAAACTCAAGGCACTGATCGTGGAGATGAAGGCAGAGATTGTGGAAGCACAACGGTTGAAGGATTTGGGCGAGAGTGATGGGCGACCGACAGAAGGAAAGGAAGGTAGCTGAGGGAAGATAATGAAAGAAGTGCTGCTCTGGGCAATTACCCAGAGCAGCACTTGTGCATGAGCATTTTCGCTTAAGATTCGTATGTAGTATGTTTGAAATCATTAATTACAGAATCAAATTCAGAATTGCTCATTTTGATATACATTTTAGGGATATATTCATGAAGAAACTTACAAATCCGCTTGTATGAGAGTCCGCAAAGACGTATAACTTTTATGCGATGCATAAGTTTGACTTTTTTACTTTGTGGTTCTTTAAAGCTCATTCTCAAAAAGAGAATTTCATATTTTGAATAAACCGCAAAACAATATGCAATAGGTAAGTAGAGTACAGATAAGACTATAGGGAGTATGAAACCGATGGCAATATCAATGAACTGGGTATTCCCTATTGCATCAATAGCGGCTTTTACTGTAAACGCTAACACCGAAAATCCGACAATCGCAACTATGGCATCAATTAGTTTTTTTATGCTGCGGTATTCATCCTTCCCATCCATTAGTTGTAAAAGAGTAAAAAACAATAAAATTGGCTGTAGTATTAGTTCTACATCAAGAGGAAAAGAAAAAGTGCCTGTAATGAATTCTACAAGAGCAGTAAATTTAAAGTTATCAATCAAAATATTCCTGAAGTAATGGTCTTCTAATTTGTTAGTAACTGAATTAAAACAAGTTGGAATGCCAACGAACAGGACCCAAAAAGTGATGTCTTTAACATATATCCAATTCCAAAATGGAAGAAGTTTACATATCCATACGAATATAATAGCCATTGCCACTATAAAAATAAAAGGAACAATCAGTTTTATGTGGCAAGCAGCTTTAATCACTGGAAAAAAATGGACTTTCCCTTCTTAATGAGAACATATATCAGAAAAACAATACTGTAAATAATAACTGAAACTTCACGTGTAGTAAAAATCCACATTGTATGCCACCTCTTTATCAGGTATTACAATCTTATAGTAGCATATTCTGCCTTGGTCGTGAAGTCATATTCTTCAGCTTAAATGTGTGTATGGAAAAGCGTGTTCATTGCGCCGCAATAGACAAAGAATAAGAAAAATCCCTCTGAAATCAATAATTTCAGAGGGATTTCAGCCTGTCGAAAAAGGCCGCTTTGGGCGGCCTTTTTCTCGCAAATGGGTGGGAAAAGTGTGGTATAATGGAGACGGGTGATCAAGATGCTGACAAAATATGCTGAAAACAGAAACATGATCGAATTTGTAAGCCTGGAGCAGATGGTTCCTGTGAACCATTTGCTCCGGCAGATTGATGCGGCCATCGACTTCAACAGAATTTACGACTTCGTGGCCGATCTGTATTGCAAGGACAACGGCCGGCCGAGTATTGACCCGGTGGTTTTGTTCAAAATCGTGCTGATTCAGCATATCTATGGCATTCCCTCTCTGCGCCGAACACTGGAAGAAGTGGGAATGAACATGGCATACCGCTGGTTTATCGGCTATCCCATCAATGAGCCGGTTCCGCATTTTTCCACCGTAAGCTACAATTTCAAGCATCGGTTCAATACGGCGTCGGTGGAGTATGTATTTCGCTGGGTCTTACAGGCGGCGGCCGATGAGGGATATCTGGACACCGAAGCTGTTTTTATAGACGGAACGCACATTAAGGCGAATGCGAATCTGAAGAAGCAGGCCCGAAAGGCTGTACCCAAAGAAGCCAAGCGATATGCCCATGAATTGTTCGAGGAAATCAACAAGGATCGGGAAAGCCGCGGGAAGAAGCCGTTTGAGGAGGACGGGCAGAAACCCGACAGGGAGCCGGAAATGGTGGAAAAGACGGTTTCCACCACCGACCCGGACAGCGGCATTTTCCACAAGGGCGAGCACAAGAAGGTGTTTGCCTACGAAACACATACCGCCTGTGACAAACACAACTTTGTTCTCGGCGTCCATGTGACTCCGGGGAATGTCCACGACAGCGTTGCCTTTGAACCTCTGTACAATGACCTTTGCGCCCATTACCCCGAGCACAAAATTGTAGCGGCCGACAGTGCCTACAAGACCTCGTGGATCTGCAAAAGAATTTTTGAAAGCGGCCGTGTACTTTCCACCGCCTATATTCGCCCCAAAACAAAAGACGGAAACCATCCGTGGTATGAGTATGTTTACGATGAATATTACGACGATGTGATCTGTCCCGAATACAAAGCACTTCACTATTCCACCACCAACCGCGAAGGATACCGGGAATACAAAAGCCGCAGCTATCTGTGCAAGGATTGCCCTACCCGTGCCATGTGTACACAGAGTGCCAAGTGCGAAAAGGCGGTCGCGCGGCATATCTGGCAGGACTTTGTGGAGAGGGCAGAGGATGCCCGGCACACACTGGCATACCGGGATATCTATAAGTTGAGAAAAGAGAAGATTGAGCGTGTCTTTGCGGATGCCAAAGAGAAACACGGCATGCGCTATACGCAGTACAGAGGCTTGGCCCAGGTTACCAACTGGGTGAAGCTGAAATTTGCTGCCATGAATCTGAAAAAGCTGGCCACTTGGAAGTGGAAAGCCAGCCATCCTCACCCTGACGGAGGAAAAAAGAGGAAAGTTTCCTCTCCCTTGTTTTCAACAGTCACACTTTTCCCTGTGTTTTTCCACTTCCGTTTCAAAAAGCCCGCTTTGGCGTGATGCCAAAACGGGCTTTTTCTACAGGCTGAAATCCCTCTGAAATCAACGATTTCAGAGGGATTTTGGTCCGAGTGAGGTGACTTGAACACCCAACCTCGACATCCCAAATGTCGCGCCCTACCAGTTGAGCCACACCCGGTTATTCACTTTTCTGTCATTATACCACGGTGGGGAGGAAAATCAAAGATTTTCTGTCTGTGGTCATTCCTGTGGTCAAAGCCGTTTTTGTGCCGCTTTCGGCAATCAGGGGAAATCCCGCAAACGCAGGTGTCACAAGGCTTTCCGGCGTTTCGCCTTGCCCCGTCCCGGATACCGCCACGGCACTCCCAAACCAGGCCCGATACCAACTTCGCTATACCCGGATATTCACTTTTCCGCCATTATACCACGTCGAAGAAGAAAATCAAAGTTTTTTCTGTCCGCGCCCGTTCCTATGGGCAAACTCGTTTTTGCGCCGCTCTCAGTAGCCAGCCGACATCCCGCAAACGCAGCCGCCGCAAGGCTCTCCGGCGTTTCGTCTTACCCAGTTCCGGATACCGCCGCGGCGCTCTCAAGCGCAGCCCTCTCTCGATCGGTCTGCCCCTGATTCTGAGAATACGCCGCCCGCATGCGGGCGGCGTATCTACTATACCAGTTTTCTCTCCGGCTTGCAAGGGAAAAATGTCTCTCCGGCTCACAGCCCCAGAGCTGCCTTCAGAGCATCCACGCGGTCGGTCTTCTCCCAAGCCACGCCCAGATCCTCGCGCCCCATGTGGCCATAAGCTGCCAGCTTGCGGTAGATGGGCTTGCGCAGATCCAGCTCCCGAATGATAGCGGTGGGGCGCAGGTCGAACACCTTCTCCACGGCCTCTTCCAGCTCGCTGTCGGACACCTTGCCGGTGCCGAAGGTCTCCACCAGCACGCTGACGGGGCGCGCCACGCCGATGGCGTAGGCCAGCTGCACCTGGCAGCGGTCGGCGAGGCCGGCAGCCACCACGTTCTTGGCCACCCAGCGGGCAGCGTAAGCGGCGCTGCGATCCACCTTAGTAGGATCCTTGCCGGAGAAAGCGCCGCCGCCGTGGGGGGCGCTGCCGCCGTAGGTATCCACAATGATCTTGCGTCCGGTGAGGCCGCTGTCGCCCTGCGGGCCGCCGATAACGAAGCGGCCGGTGGGGTTCACATAGATCTTGGTGTTCTCGTCCAGCAGCCCCGCAGGCACGGTGGGCTTGATGACCAGCTCGATCATGTCCTTGCGGATCTGCTCCAGAGTAGCCTCGGCAGCGTGCTGGGTAGACAGCACCACAGTGTCCACCCGAACGGGCTTGCCGCTCTCGTCATACTCCACGGTGATCTGGGTCTTGCCGTCGGGGCGCAGATAGTCCACCAAGCCCTGCTTGCGCACGTCCGTCAGACGCTTGGCCATTTTCTGCGCAATGGAGATGGCCAGCGGCATCAGCTCCGGCGTTTCGTTGCAGGCATAGCCGAACATCATGCCCTGGTCGCCGGCGCCGTTATCCAGCTCGGTATCGCCGCTGCTCTTGGCCTCCAGGCTCTTGTCCACGCCTAGGGCGATGTCGCCGCTCTGCTCGTCGATGTTGGTGATAACGGCGCATGTATGGCCGTCAAAGCCGTATTTGGCGCGGTCATAGCCGATGTCCAGCACCACCTGACGGGCGATCTTGGGAATGTCCACATAGCAGCTGGTGGTGATCTCGCCCATAATGTGGATCAAGCCCGTAGAAGCGCAGGTCTCGCAGGCCACGCGGCCGTTGGGATCCTTTTCCAGAATGGCGTCCAGCACGGCATCGGAGATCTGGTCGCAGATCTTGTCGGGATGCCCCTCGGTAACGGATTCGGATGTGAATAATCTTCTTGCCATGATTTTTTGCTCCTTTTCGTATAATATTTGCAAATCCCATACGATAGCATCGACTGACGGGGCAGCGGGGTCTGGCGGGCAAAAAAGTGCGCTTGCCCTTGTCGATCAATGTGGTTCGGAGCTATGAAAAAAACACGCTCCGGCATTCGACGGATCGTGCTTCAAAATCGCTCCTCATCTGTCGAAGGACGAATGCGGGACTATCACTTCCGCATTCAGCATACTCGTCGGATTTGGCACCTTGCAATGCAGGTTGCCGTGGTTTCATCGGGCCGATCCCTCAACCACTCTTGATAAGGTATTCAGTTATTAGGGATTTACTACGGTTATTATAACAGATGTCCCGCTTCCTTGTCAACGGCTGTCTCTCTCCTTTTTTAACAAAAAAAACCGTCAAGTTTTATCTTTCTGTACAAAAATCAAATTTCTTCCCTCTGCTGCCCATGGGTCACCGAGGCGCACAGTCCGGCAAAATACTTGTAAAATGGCACCAGCATCCTGAAATTCTCCAAAATTTCCTCCGCCAGCTCCGGATGAAAAATTTTCTCGTCCAGGGGCAGCTCGTGGCTGAGGGTGATGGATTTTTTCTGAAACCAGGGCCGCAGGCGGTCGCTGATCTCCCCCTTGCTGCGAGCGTAGCTGTCGCCGTTGAGGGTGAAAATGTCCTGCTTTTCAAAGCCCCGCACCAGCTTCTCAAATTTTGCCGGATGCGCCTGCAGATCCCGGCGAAATGCCTCCATCAGCCCTGCCGGTGCCTGCCAGAAGCCCATGCCGTAGCTGTAATACTCCGGCGCGATCTCAAAGTAAAACGTAGGCCGCCCCGTCCAGTCCTTGTCCCCGGTGCGCACGCAGAACCACAGATGGTCCTTGTAGGGGTCCCGACCGTGGAGCCGCCGTGCGTCCCGATAAATGCGGCTCACCTTCAGCAGCAGCGGCTCCCGGGGCAGCATCTCCTGCACTCCCTTATAAATGTCCTCACCCAGCGCCTTCACCGGCTCCAGCAAATGCTTCTGGTAGTCCTCCTTGTGCTCCAAAAACCAGCCCCGCTCGTTGTTAAAGCGGATGCCCCACATAAAGTCCACCGTTTCCTGTGTAAATCCCTGAAACATACGGCTTCCTCCTGTATGATCTGTAAATTTATAATAAGTATATCCCTTATCGCGGCAAAAAACAAGGGGACATTCCCGGTAAAATAATGTGTCATTGCGAAGCCAGTGACCGATGTCAGAGAAAATCATTGAAGTGCTACCCGTGCGGGAGGGGCAGAGCCCCTCCCCTACGCACCACCAGGAAATCCACCGCACCCCATGCAAAAATCCTGTCATTGCGAAGCCAGTGCGCACGCTGGCTGTGGCAATCCGTACTCCCCTGCGGGGATAACCCCTCCGGCGCTATGCACCACCTGTCCCGCACCAATCCACCGGGGTGCCCTCACCCCGCCGCATACACCGCCCCCACACAAAAGGACGGACGCCCCACAAGCGTCCGTCCTTCCCAATTCTGCAAAAATTATCTGTTATTATACGCCTGGATGCCCAGCGCCAGCAGATCCATAGCCCGCTCCAGATCCGCCTGTTTGAGAACATAGGCAATGCGGATCTCGTTGATGCCCTTGCCCGGGGTGGCGTAGAATCCGCCGCCGGGGGCAAACATCACCGTGTCGCCGTGGTCGTCAAAGTGCTCCAACAGCCAGATCTGGAACTTCTCCGCGTCGTCCACCGGCAGGGCGGCCATGGCGTAGAAGGCGCCCTTGGGGCACTCGCACACCACGTTGGGGATCTCCTTCAGCTTGCTCATCACGGTGTCGCGGCGGCGCTTGTACTCGTCCCGCACAGCGGCAAAGTACTCCGGCCCCACATCGTACAGGGCGGCGGAGGCCACCTGGTCGATGGTGGGCACGCACAGGCGGCACTGGGCGTACTTCATGGCGTGAGCCATCAGCTCCCTGTTGCGGGAAATGAGGCAGCCGATGCGGGCGCCGCAGGCGGAAAACCGCTTGGAAACGGTGTCGATGACGATGACATTTTCCGCCGCGTCTTCAAACTCGCCCAGGGACTGCAGCGGCTCGCCGGCGTACACGAACTCGCGGTACGCCTCATCGCCGATGATGAACAGGTCGTGCTCCTTGGCAATGTCCACCATCATGCGCATCTCCTCGGGGGTCAGCACGGTGCCGGTGGGGTTGCCGGGGTTGGTGCACATAATGGCGCGGGTGTGCTCGTTGATCTCCGCCTCAATCTTCTTGCGGTCGGCGTAGTGATACCCCTCCTCCGGACAAGTGGGGATAGGGTGGATTACGGCGCCGCAGGTGCGCACCATGGTGTTGTAGTTGGGATAGAACGGCTCGGGGATCAAAATCTCGTCCCCGTCGTCCAGAATGCAGTTCATGGCGATCTGCAGAGCCTCCGAGCCGCCGTTGGTGATGAGAATGTCCGCCGGCTCAAAATACATGTCCAGCTTGGCGTAGTAGCTGCGGATGGCCTCGATCAGCTCCGGCATGCCGGGGGACGGGGCATACTCCAGCACCGGCTGGTCAAAATGCTTCACCGCGTCAAAATACGCCTTGGGCGTTTCAATATCGGGCTGGCCGATGTTCAGATGATAGATCTTCTTGCCCTTTTCCTGCGCCGCCACCGCATAGGGATGGAACTTCCGCATGGGGGACAGCCCGCACTTTTCCACCTTGCTCGAAAACTTCATTTCAGCACCTCCTGTAGTAGTTCATGCAGAGGACTACCTCTGTCTCCATGATAAGCCGTTTTCCAAAAAAATCAAGTCCAAAAATCAAAAAAGCGCCACAAAGATTGACTTCCTTGTGGCGCTTCGTTGTTTTCAAAAAATTCCGCAGGCGCAAAAACTTTCAATTATTTTTCGCCGGCAAATATCAGTTCATCTGCCGTCTGCGGGAGAGGTTCACAGTGCCGTCCTGCATGTAGGCCACGGAGTCCAGGCTCTTGCCGGTGCCCTCGGCCACGCAGGAGATGGCATCCTCGGCCACCCGCGTATGGATGCCCGTGCGCGCCTCCACCAGCTGGGCAAAGCCCTTCACCAGACTGCCGCCGCCGGTCATGACGATGCCGTTGTTGGAGATGTCGCCCACCAGCTCCGGCGGGGTGCGCTCCAGCACGCTGTGAATGGCCTCCAGAATGCGCTCCACCGGCTCCTCAAAGGCCTCCAGCATCTCGGAAGCGTGCACGGTGATGGTCTTCGGCAGACCCGTCACCAGGCAGCGCCCCTTCACCTCGATGCTGCTGTCCTCCTCCTGGGGATACACGCAGCCGATCTCGATCTTCATCTGCTCGGCGGTGCGCTCGCCCACCAGCACGTTGTGCTTGCGGCGCATATACTTCACCACAGCCTCGTTGAACTGGTCGCCGGCCACCTTGATGGAGGCGGACTCCACCACGCCGGAGAGGCTGATGACGGCAATGTCGCTGGTGCCGCCGCCGATGTCCACCACCATGTGCCCGTCGGGCAGGGTGATGTCGATGCCGGCGCCGATAGCGGCAGCTACAGGCTCCTCAATGAGGTACACCCGCCGTGCACCCGCCTGAATGCCGGCGTCCACCACGGCGCGCTCCTCCACCTCGGTGATGCCGGAGGGCACGCAGATGATGATGCGGGGCTTGAAGAAGAAGCTGCCGCCGGAAATTTTGCGAATGAATTCCTTGAGCATACGCTCGGTCATGTCGTAGTCGGAAATGACGCCCTCCCGCAGCGGACGAATGGCCACGATGTTGCCGGGGGTACGGCCCAGCATGGCCTGGGCATCGGCGCCCACCTTCAGGAGCTTGCCGGAGTTTTTGTCAATGGCCACCACAGACGGCTCATTGAGCACAACGCCCTTGCCCTTCACATACACCAGAACGGAAGCCGTTCCCAGGTCGATACCTATATCTTTTCCCCATGCACACATAGCTTTGCACCTCATCGTTTCGTAAAAATATGGCAGCGGCGCATAAACGCCGATTCTCACCTGATTATTTATTATAAAGAATCCCTTCTCATTTTGCAAGAGATTCCCGTCTTTTTTTCACATTGTATCCAATTATTTACAAAATAGTCACCAATAGCCACAAAGGAACCGTCACCACGGCGCACAGGGTAGACAGCATCACGCATCGGGTGGCCAGCCCCCAGTCGCCGCCGTACTGCCTTGTGAACATGGCGCAGCAGCTGCCCGCCGGCATGGCCGCCAGCAGCAGGATCGTCTGCCCCACCGCCGTCAGCTCCCCCGCGAAGATAAGCCACAGCGCCAGCACCGCCGCCGGAACGACCACCAGCCGCAGCGCCGTCAGGAGCCACACCCTGCCGTCCCGCACCAGCGCCTTCAGGTCGCCCTCGCCCAGCTGCGCGCCCACCAAAAACAGCACCATAGGCGCCGTGGCGTCCGCCGCCATAGACAATGCCTCCCCCGCAAAAGCCGGCAGCTCCCATCTGGTGGCAAACAGCAAAAATCCGATAGCCACCCCCGCTAGTCCCGGGGAAAGCAGCCCCCGCAGCGCCGCCTGTCGCGGCTTGCCGCAGCCGGTCTGAATCAGCAGAATGCCCACGGAAAAGATCAGCACGTCGTTCACCAGCTCCACCATGGATGCCAGAAACAGCATTTTCTCCCCCAAAAGCAGCCGGATCAGGGGCATGCCGATGAGTCCGGTGTTGGCAAAGGCGGCGGCAAAGAGCAGGATGCCGCCCGGCTCATTTCCTATTTTGCCCACCTTCAGCCAGATCCATGCGCACAGCGCTCCCAGCACGATGATTATAAGACCCCACAGCGCCGACTGTCCGGCCTGACGCACCAGCTCTGCGTCGGCGCGAGCCTGCGCCATGGCGTCCACCACCATGGCCGGCCACAGGAAATTCACCAGCACCGAGGAGATGCCCTCCACCTGCCGGCTCGTTAGAATTTTCTTTTTTGTGAAAATAAACCCCGGGACGGCCAGCAGCAAAAACACGCCCACCGAGGATACGGCCTCCAAAAACGCCTGCGTCCGCATCTCTTACTTTTTCCTCTCTCCCGCCGCCAGCGTCAGGCACAGCACGTCCTTGGCGCCGGCCTCCTTCAGCACCCGCACACACTCGCCGAGGGTCGCCCCCGTGGTGCGGATGTCGTCAATGAGCAGCAGGCGCTTGCCCGCAAACCGCTCCGGCTCCACCGCCTCATACACGCCCAGCACGTTAGCCCGGCGCTCCTCGGGGCTGTCGATGCCCGACTGGGCGGGGTTGTCCACCACCTTGCGCAGAGTCTCCAGCGGCTCCGTGTGCCAGTCCACGCAGATGGATGCCGTGAGATACCTTGCCTGGTCAAATCCCCGTTTTTTCAGCCGTTTCTTGCTCACGGGCACCCATGTAATGGCGTCGAACGCCCCGTCAAAATGCTCCGCCGCACACTGCGCCATGAGCATTCCGAAGCAGGACACGGCGCCCATTTTCCGTTTGAATTTATAGTCCAGAATAGCCTTGCGCACCGGCTCCTCATAGTAGAGCGGCGCAGCGCAGCGGGCAAACGGCTCCTCCTCCACGGCGTGCTCGCCCCGAAACGGCAGCGTCTTGCTGCACTTGTCGCACAGCAGCTCCTTGCCGGCCACAGCCCCGCAGAAGGGGCAGCGTCGGGGCATGAGAAAATCCATAATGCTCCGCTCCGCCTTATCCAGTGAATTGTTGATGTCCGATGCTCTCATTGGTTTGCTCCTCCCTGTTTCAGTCTTCTGCGCAGGCCGCTGTATCGTCTGGCTCTGCGGTCATTTTCCGCCATCTGTGCGGGAACCACGTCGTCCCCCACCATAATAAGCAGCTCTCTTGCCCGTGTCATGGCGGTGTACAGCACACCCCGCACCATGAGCGCCGGCGCCGCGGGGGATGCCAGCAGCACCACCGCCCTGTATTCGCTGCCCTGCGCCTTGTGGACGGTGATGGCATAGGCCATGTCCAGCTGCCCCAGCTGATCCGCCGTATACACCGCCGTCCGGTCGTCGAACCGCAGGGTCAGCAGCTCTCCGGAGGGGTCGATCTCCTTCACAACGCCCACGTCGCCGTTGAAGATGCCCGTGCCCACGGTGCCGTCGTCCTTTTCCCACATCACGTCGTAATTGTTTCTGGTCTGCATGATGCGGTCGCCCTCCCGAAAGATGAGGTCGCCGAACTGCTTTTCGTTTTTGACGCGGCTGGGGGGATTCAGCGCCGCCTGCAAACAGCGGTTCAGATTCATCGTGCCGCACGCCCCCCTGCGGGTGGGTGTCAGCACCTGTATGTCCTCCGGCGGGATGCCCATTTTCTCCGGCAAACGGGTCTTGCACAGCTCCACCACCGTGCTCACCATTCGCTCCGTCGTCCGCCGGCACAGGAAGAAAAAGTCGCCCTTGTTGGTCTTCAGATCCGGCGCCTCGCCGTGGTTCACCGCGTGGGCATTTCGGATGATGTAGGATTCGTCCGCCTGGCGGAACACCTCCGTCAGCGCCACCCGTGGAATGCGCCCGCTGCGTATCATGTCGGAAAACACATTGCCCGCCCCCACGGAGGGCAGCTGATCGGCGTCCCCGATCATCACCAGCCGGCACCCCGGCCGCAGCGCCGCCAGCAGTGCCTGCATCAGCGGCAGATCCACCATGCTCATTTCGTCCACCAGCACGGCGTCCGCCTCCAGCGGGTCGTTCACGCCCTTCTTATAGGTCACCTGCCCCGTCAGGTCGTTAAAGCTCATGCCCAAGGCTCTATGTATGGTCTGCGCCTCCCGCCCGCACAGCTCCGACATGCGCTTAGCCGCCCGTCCCGTGGGCGCCAGCAGCAGGATGTCCAGCCCCATGATCTCAAACAGCCGCACAATGGCTCTCGTGGCGGTGGTTTTTCCCGTGCCTGGGCCGCCCGTGAGCAGCAGCACGCCGGACTGCGCCGCCAAAAGCACCGCTTCCTTCTGCAGCGGCGCATACCGTATGCCCTGCGTCATTTCCATCTCGCGGATGATCTTGTCCACTTGTCCGTGTCTGTCATAGGGAAATTGCAGCATTTTCAGCAGCTTTTCCGTCACAAAGCACTCCGCCGCATACAGCTCCGGCAAATAGCAGGCCAGGACGTTGGCCACCTGCTCCTGGCAGACAACGCCGCCGCTTACCATGATGTCCAGGCAGATCTCCACCGGCTCGGTGGGCAGCCCGATGAGCTGCTCCGCCGCCCAGATGAGCTTTTCCCGCGGCAAAAACACATGGCCGTTCCCTTGATTATACTGCAATTCATACAGCAGCGCCGCCTGAATGCGGCATCCGCTGTCGCCGTCAAAGCCCATGCTCAGCGCCATCTCGTCCGCTCGGGAAAACTCCACGCCGAACTGCTGCCCCGTCAGAAGATAGGGGTCTTCCCGCAGCCTGTTCAGCGCCTCCGTTCCGTAGATGCGATGTGCCTGCACCGCCAGATGCACCGGCAGGTCGTACCGCGCCATGAACTCCATGGTGCGCCGCAGCCCCGTCAGCTCCCGAAACGCACGGGACAGCTCCACGGCCTTCTTGTCCGTGATGCCCCTGATGATGCTCAGCTTTTCCGGCTCCTCCTCCAACACCCGCAGAGTGTCCGCGCCGAACTGCGCCACCAGCTGCTCCGCCGTGGCTTGTCCCACGCCCTTGAGAAGACCGGAGGCCAGATAGCTCACCATCTCCTCTTTTTCACGGGGCAAACGCCGCTCCACATGCTCGCAGGTGATCTGCCGGCCGTACAGGGGATGGGTGACCCACACCCCCGTAACGGTCATTCCCTCGCCGGGTGCGGCATAGGGGATGCACCCCACCGCCGTGACCACCTCCCCCAGCTCCGTCAGCAGGGAGAGCACCGTGTATCCGTTTTCTTCATTCTGGAAGATCACCGACTGAACGGTTCCCTCCACTGTGCATCGCTCACCCATGGTTTCTATCCTCTCTACTCTACGATCTGCTCCAGCTCCTCCCGCTGCAGCACCGTGATGCGGCCAAACCGCCGCGTCAGGATCTCCGCCCGGTGCCGCCCTTCGGGCGTCAGCCCGCAGTCCACAATAGCAATGGCGGTCGACCGGCCAAGCTGTCCCCGCACCTCGTGCAGCGAGCGCACCCAGCCCTCCAGCGCCTCTCCGTTTCCGCAGGCCGGCAGCACCAGCACCGCCGGCACCTCCGCCCGCCGACCCCGCAGCAGCACGCCTGCCACCAGCCACACAAGGGCGGCAATGCCCACCGCTGCCAAAAAAGCCAGCACGCTGTTTTCCATCCCGCTCACGGCCATCACCTCACCCCAGTGTATGACGGGCAGGAGCAAAAGGTCATCGCTCCAGCGTTTTTTTCAGATACTGTCCCGTGTAGGAACTCTCGCATCCGGCGATCTCCTCCGGCGTGCCGGCCGCCACCACAAGGCCGCCGCCCACGCCGCCCTCGGGGCCAAGATCAATGATCCAGTCCGCCGATTTGATAACGTCCAGATTGTGCTCGATGACCAGCACCGTGTTTCCGCCGTCCACCAGCCGCTGCAATACCTCCAGCAGCTTTTTTACGTCCTCGGCGTGCAGTCCCGTGGTCGGCTCGTCCAGAATATAAAATGTGTTTCCCGTAGACCGCCGCGAAAGCTCCGTGGCCAGCTTCACCCGCTGGGCTTCGCCGCCGGAGAGGGTGGTGGAGGACTGTCCCAGCTTCACATAACCCAGCCCCACGTCCATCAGCGTCTGCAATTTCTCCGCGATCTTAGGCAGCGCCCCGAAAAACGCCAGCGCCTCCTCCACGGTCATGTCCAGCACCTCGGAGATGTTCTTGCCCTTGTAGCGCACCTCCAGCGTTTCTCGGTTGTACCGCTTCCCGTGGCACACCTCGCAGGGTACATACACGTCCGACAGGAAATGCATCTCGATCTTCAGCAGTCCGTCGCCGCAGCAGGCTTCGCACCGGCCGCCCTTGGTGTTGAAGGAGAACCGCCCTGAGCCGTAGCCCCGCGCCTTGGCCTCCTGGGTGGAGGCGAACAGATTCCGTATTTCGTTAAAAAGATTCGTATAGGTGGCCGGATTGGAGCGTGGCGTACGCCCGATGGGGCTTTGGTCGATGCCCACCACCTTGTCCAGATACTCCATGCCCGTGATTTTCCTGTGTTTTCCGGGGTGCGCCTTCATCCGGTTCAGCTCCACCCCCAGCTTCTTGTAGAGGATCTCGTTCACCAGCGAACTTTTCCCGCTGCCGGAGACCCCCGTCACGCAGGTAAACGTCCCCAAAGGAACGGACACGTCAATATTCTTCAGGTTGTGCTCCGCCGCGCCGTACACAATGAGGTTATGGCCGTTTCCCTTCCGCCGCACCGCCGGCACGGGGATAGACCGCTTGCCCGCGAGGTACTGCCCCGTCAGCGAGTCCGGATTTTGCATGACTTCCTCCGGCGTACCGGCTGCCACCACCCTTCCTCCGTTGCTGCCCGCCCCGGGGCCGATGTCGATGAGGTAGTCCGCCGCGCGCATGGTGTCCTCGTCGTGCTCCACCACAATGAGGGTATTGCCCAGATCCCGCA
>OLSB01002581.1_pt1 | contig 14681 bp, 16 predicted proteins | sample 1672071 | NCBI WGS metagenome assembly OLSB01 (sample SAMEA3136642, study PRJEB25190) | human gut metagenome | biome: human gut; feature: human-associated habitat; material: faeces | place: Austria | collected 2013 | reverse complement strand
CCCCATATTGCTGACTGCGAAAAATATATTAGCAGAACGGCGGGCAAATGTCAAGAATAAATATGTCCGCAGGAGCGGATTTCACGAAAATTTTTGCCGAAAGTCCGGAGAAGAAATTCTCCGGGCTTTCAGCTATCTCCTCTGCCGTAATCGTCGTCGAACATATATGTAACGTCCTTTTTGTACCGGAATTTCTTTTCCTTGCCTTTGAAAAGCCGCACGATGCTGCGGCGGTACTCAATCAGGACGAGCACTCCTATAAGGAGTACAAGATTTCTCACTATCACCTCATCGATGCTCATCACGGCGACGAGGCACATGAACGCCATGGCGATGATCGCCGACAGCGACACGTAGCGGCTGACGATATACACCACCGCGAAAACGATCACGCCCGCAAACGCGACCTCTCCGCTTACAAAAAAGCTGCCGACGGCGACGGCCAGCAGGCTGGGCTCGCCCCTGAAGCGATAGAGGATGGGGAAATTCGTCCCCAGCACAACGCAGAACAGCGCGAAGGCAAAGCCCACGTCGGCGTGACCGACAATGAGCATGAGAAGTCCGCCGATGGACACGGGGATAAGGACTTTAAGAACCTCTACGATCAGCAGCTTGGCTGCGCCTTTCCAGCCGTGGTGCTTCAAAAAGCGGGTTATGCCCACGTTATCGCGGCTGTAATTGAGAATGTTCTCGTGAAAAAAGATGTGTGAGGACAGGATAGGCGTGCTCAGGCTGCCGAAGGAGTAGGAAATAAGCGCGGTAAGGCACAGTAAAAAAGCGGTCATTGCTTATCTCCCTTCTGCCGTATCACCATGCGGATGGGCGTGCCCTCGAGTCCGAAAACGGCGCGGATCTGATTTTCGATATAGCGCTGGTATGAGAAGTGGAACAGCTCGCGGCTGTTGCAGAAGATCACAAAGTTGGGCGGTTTTATACCGGTCTGGGTCATGTAGTAGATCTTGAGACGTCGGCCCTTGTCCGTGGGCGGCTGGACCCGCGCCTGAGCGTCCGCGAGGACGTCGTTGAGCATACCGGTCGTGATGCGCATATTGCTCTGGTCGTTTACGAAATTCACGAGCTCAAATATCCTGTCGGTACGCTGGCCGGTCTTTGCGGAGATAAACAGCACCGGAGCGTAGCTCATGAAGCTCAGATCCCGCATAACATCCTTGCGCATCTTTTCCATGGTACCGGTCTCTTTATCCACAAGATCCCATTTGTTTACCACGATGATGCTTGCCTTGCCCGCCTCGTGGGCAAGACCGGCTATCTTGGTGTCCTGCTCGGTAACGCCCTCACGGGCGTCTATCATGATGATGCAGACGTCGGCGCGCTCGATAGCCATCTGGGCGCGCATGACGGAGAATTTCTCGACCCGCTCGTCGACCCTGCTCTTGCGGCGGATGCCGGCTGTGTCGATGAAAACATATTTGCCGAACTTATTGTCGACCTCCGAGTCGACAGCGTCGCGCGTTGTGCCGGCGACGTCGCTGACTATGACGCGCTTTTCGCCGAGAATGTGGTTTATCAGCGAGGATTTGCCGACATTGGGCTTTCCGATGACCGCTACCTTGATGCGGTCGTCGGCCTCATCCTCCTCGTCCTCGGGAGGGAAGTATTTCATGCACTCATCCAGCAGATCGCCGGTGCCGTGGCCGTGGACGGCCGATACGGCGATGGGGTCGCCGAGGCCAAGCGAATAAAACTCATAGATCGCCGGATCCACGCGGCCGGTGGAGTCCATCTTGTTGACCGCAAGCACAGTGGGCTTTTTCGAGCGCAGCAGCATATTGGCAACGTCCTTGTCCGCGGCGGTGACGCCCGTGCGGACGTCGGTAACCAGGATGATAACGTCAGCGGCGCTGATGGCGATATTCGCCTGCTCGCGCATGAACAGGAGTATTTCGTTGTCTGTCGTGGGCTCGATGCCGCCGGTGTCGACGATATTGAACTTTCGTCCGAGCCATTCGCACTCGGCGTAAAGCCTGTCGCGTGTAACGCCGGGGGTATCCTCGACGATGGACAGCCGCTGTCCGCAGAGCTTATTGAACAGCATGGATTTGCCCACATTCGGTCTGCCTACTATGGCGATGAGAGGTTTGGGCATATCGGTCAACCTCCGTTCTGATTGTATTTATAGAAAATATCGCGGGTCTCTTCCCGCCGCGGCGTTTTCACCTCGGGGAGGGCTTCACCGCTTATCGCGTCCCAGAACGCGAAGCCGTCGCACTCGGTGGGGTAGATGGGCACTCCGAGCGCCTCGACAGCCTGCTCAAGGGTCACGTCGTCGAGAAAATCCATTTCCTCGCGGCGCAGCATGCTCTGGGAGATAAAAAGCCTTTTGCCCAGCTCGCGGCCTTGAAGCTGCTTTATGAGATCCTGACCCGTGATGAGACCGGACACGTTTACGCCGTGGCCGAAAAAGTCGTTCTCTATGGCGTAGACCCTTCCATCTATATTATCATACTTTTCCCTTGCAGTACAAACAAGTTTTTCAAAAAAAGGTGCGGCGGCGGTCCCGCAGGCGACGGAAAAGGGGACGCCGTCGGGTCTTTCCGACAGGGCAAGGGCGGAATCAAACTCCGCCTTGAACAGACTGAGCATACCCACCCCGTTTTCAAGCTGGGTGTGCTCCTCGTAAAACTCATCTTCCGGCAGCTCGCGGCCTGCACGCAGGTACATCTCGTCCGAGCAGAAGAATATTCTCGTGCCGAACTTTTTGACGCATTCGTCGCCGAAGACCGTTACCATATCTATCGTCTCGGCCGTGTGCTCCGGCGTGAAGGGGGTGAGGGGATACAGGCCCTCGCGGTGCTTGGTAAGACCCAGAGGCACGACGGAAACGCTGTGCACCGCCGGATGCAGGGCGGCAAGCTCCTCCATGCTGCGCTGAAGCTCCGCGCCGTCGTTGAGCCCGGGACAGCAGACGATCTGGCAGTTCATCCTGATGCCGCCTTCGGCAAAGCGCCGCATGATATCAAGGCACTTTCCCGCGTTTTTGTTGCGCAGCAGCTTGACGCGCAGCTCGGGATTCGTCGCGTGAACGGAGATGTTGACGGGGCTGATATGCAGGTCGATGATTCGCTGTATCTCGCGCTCGGAGAGGTTCGTCATGGTGATGTAGTTTCCCAGCAGGAAGCTAAGACGTGCGTCGTCGTCCTTGAAATACATTGTTTTGCGCATACCCTTGGGAAGCTGGTCAATGAAGCAGAACACGCAGTTGTTGGCGCAGCTTCGGGGATTGTCCATGAGATAGGTCTCAAACTCAAGCCCCAGATCCTGCCCCTCGGCTTTTTCGACGTGTATCGTGTGCTCCGTGCCGTCGGGCCTGCGCAGCGTGACGGCCAGAACGGGATCGTAGCCGTAGAACTTATAGTCCAGCACATCATGCACCTTGTTGCCGTTTATGCTCACAAGCACGTCGCCCACATGGGCGCGGCGGTGCAGGGGACTGCCGTTTTCAATTTTGGAAATGGTATTGTCCATGGCAAAACATCCGAATCATAAAAAAGGAGGAAAGGCAAGCCTTTCCTCCTTAAGCGTTTTAATTACTTCTCGTCAACAGTGAGGACCTGACGGCCGTTGTACATACCGCAGGCCTTGCATGCGCGGTGAGGCATTTTGAACTCGCCGCAGTTGGGGCACTTAACGATACCGGGAGCAGTCAGCTTCCAGTGAGAGGAACGTCTCTTATCACGTCTCTGTCTTGATACTTTTCCCTTAGGGACTGCCATGGTGACACCTCCTGATAATAGCTGTGGAGCAGCAAAATTAATAGATCATTTATCCAAAAGCTGCTCAAGTACAGCAAGTCTTGGATCAATTTCTTTCCCGCACCCGCAGGGGCCAAGGTTTAGATCGGCTCCGCACCGGGAGCAGAGACCTTTACAGTCCTCGGAGCACAAAAACTTCGTTTCCATGTCGAGAACGAAAAGGGTGGAGAGCGCAGTGCTGAGGTCAAGCTTGTCCCCGTCGAGAACAAAAGCCTCGGGATCCTCCGACTCTCCGTCAGAAATGAAGGCGCTGAGGTCCATCACCTTGGTACTGTCAAACAGTTTACCACATCTGTCGCAGACACAAGTCATCTCGGCTGTCAAGGTACCCTCGAGTGTCAGGATACCCGCCTCGTTAAACACTCTGCCTTCGGCTCTGGGATTTGCCTTATACTCCTTGACGGAGTCAAACTCAAGCTCCGCAGCGTCCAGCTCGCAGTCGAACGAAACGCTTTTCCCGGGAACTTCGATTATCTCTCTCAAATCAAGCAGCATAGCGCACCTCTCCATAGTCGCTTGAATATTATAGTAGAATTAGCCCCGCTTGTCAACTCAAAAATTCGCTTTTTACGGGCAAAAAACTCACGCATTTGCACAAAAATACGCGCTTGCGGGATAAGCGGGGAAATGATATAATATTTAAAACTCATTGCAGAGCCCCACTCTGCGCAATGCGAGGTAAAATATGAAAAAGAGCGTTAAAATAGCTATAATTGTTGTACTGCTTCTGGCGCTTATCGCCGCGGGAGTCATATACCTTGTTCTCCAGACAAGGGATGACGAGCTGCTCATAGGCGAGGACAGGGCGGCGCAGATCGCGCTCAAGGACGCGGGTCTGACGGAAAGTCAGGTGTCGCAGCTCAGGGTCAAGCTCAAGGTCGACGACGGTACATGGTACTACGAGGTCGAGTTCAGGACCATCGCACTTGAGTATGATTATGAGATCGAGGCCTACGCCGGCGCGATACTTAAAAAGGATATAGACGACTAACTCAAAACCTCCGGCTTGGCCGGAGGTTTTGTCTTATCCCATCAGCACCCAGCAGGTGGTGGAGGGCGCGCTGTCACTGCACATGGGCACGAGGCGCATATTTACGTCGCCGAGCTCAACATAGCGTTCCGCCTCAGACACGGCGGCAGCGGCGGTATCGGACGAGGCGGTATAATACACCCTGTCGAAGACCTTGAAGAAAATCTCCGCGTTCTGACCGGTCACACTGTCGGCGCCGGATTCCATTGCCGTCGCACTTGTGAGCTGGACGGAGAGCTTCGCGCTTATGCTGCGCAGGCCGCGGGTGAGGTTAATGCCAAAGCCGGAGATAGCGGTCACGGGGGTGGGCTGAGCCGAGGAACTTCCCGAATACGCAAACTGCAGGCCGGCGGTGTCGGGCAGTCTCATGCCCAGCAGGACGATCTCGTCAACGCCCATCTTTGAAAGCTCGCGGCACAGATCGGCGATATAGCCGCGCACGAGCGCGTTCGTCGGATCGAGCCACGCGCCGTTTGAGTCCGAGTAGGGCTTACCGTCGCTTGTTTTGAGGGCGAGCTGCGCGTAGCGCGAGGCGAGGGTGTTGTCAACAAAGCAGCACATGCGCACCGCGACATAGATATCCCGCTCCTTAAGCGAGGAGACTATGGACTTAAGATCCACAGTGCCGCTTGTTCCGTAGCCCTTGGCGATATCCACATCCGACTCCCAGACCAGCATGCCGGTGACCGTCTTTACGTCGAGCAAAACCGCGTTTGCGCCGGCCACATTGGCAAGACCGGCGTCAACTCCCGCGGCGGTAACGCTTGCCGCCGGAACATAGACCGCCTTCAGCTCGCCTAAGTTTTCGCCGGCTGTGGCCTTGATGTTCGAGTAATCAGGCTCGCCGATCTCAAGCTCGGCGTCCACCTGCTCAAAGCTGTGAGTGACGTTTCCCTCACCGTCGGTTTGGGTCGGCGTGTCCTCCATCAGCATGGGGAGCTCAAGGCGCAGACCGTCGTTTGTTATCACTATATACTTTTGCAGACCGTAGAAAAGCAGCACAATAAAGGCCACTATTGCCAGCACGATAATCGTAATGATGAGCGACGGGCCTTTTTTCTTGCGCTTTCCGCGGTAAAATTCGGTGTTGTTTGAGGCCAATTCTATCAATCCTCTATCTGATTAATGCGGCGGATGTGACGTTCATCGCCGGAGAAGGGAGTGTCAAGGAAGGTGTCGGCGATCTTCATCGCAAGACCGGGGCCAACTACCCTTGCGCCGAGGGCGAGAATGTTCGCGTCGTTGTGCAGTCTCGTCATCTCCGCGGAGAAGCAGTCGCCGCAGAGCGCAGCCCGCACGCCGGGGACCTTGTTTGCGGCGATGGATATGCCGATGCCGGTGCCGCAGATGATGATGCCTTTTTCGCACTCGCCGCTTGCAACGGCATGGGCGACGGCCTTGCCGTATACGGGGTAGTCGCAGCTTGTGTCCGAGTAGGTGCCGTAATCCTTATATTCAAGGCCACGCGCGTCAAGATGCTTCATCAGTTCCTGCTTGAGGGCGAAGCCGCCGTGGTCTGAGCCTAATGCGATCATATTTATCCTCCGATAAAAGTATTTTACATTTAATTATCTCACTGATTCGACATTTTTACAAGTACAAGTATATTGTTCAGCCATTTTTTAAAGTGGAAATGTACCGAATACCGCCGCAGGATATAATCGGGATACCGCAAAAACGAGATACACGTTCTCAACGCGAATTGGCCGTGCGCCGAGCACGCGGACGAGCAATGCTCGCCCCTACGGGTGCGGATGAGAATGCGGTGCAGTGAAGGTCTTCTGCAATCTCACCGGTCGGGCCGCCGCAAAAACGACGTCCGCCGTTCTCAACGCGGATAGCTCTCCGGCAGCCGCCGGCGGACGAGCGATGCTCGCCCCTACATAGTGCGGATCAAAACGCGAGTGCAAAAAGGGCTTTCGAAAATCTCACCGGTCGGGTCGCCGCAAAAACGACACCTACCACTTTTAATGCGAATTGGCTGTCTGCCAAGACCGGATTGGCCGTCCGCCGAGGACTAAAAGGGCCAGGAGGGCAGCCATTTGAGCAATGCGCTCGCCAGCTCTGCGTTGACCGTTTTGCCCGACAGCACCGGATAAAACAGCACGAACAGGGCGCAGCTCAGCCCCGCGAGACCGTAGACATTAAAGCGCCAGTGCTTGATGTTCCGCTGCATGACAGAGAATACGCGGCATACCGCCAGCACGAGGAACACCGAGGCGGGGAAGTAGTGGTATTCAAAGGTGGTGCGAGTAATGAAGACCCACGGGAGCAGCTGCGCAAGATAGCCGATGACTATAAACGCCGAGGCTGTGTCGCGGCGGAAAACGGCAAGATATCCGCAGACGCCTATTGCCGCGAGCCCTGCCCAGCAAAGCACGGGGCTCAGAAACGCGCCGAAGGAGGAGCGGGTGCCGTCGCTGTAATACTGAAGGTAGTACAGTATCGGCCGTTCGTCGATGAGCCACTGATACCAGCGTGAGGAGTAGGGGTGTTCCGAGTGGACCCCGGCGTGGTAGGAGAACATGAAATCCTGATTTTGCAGGACGATATCGGCGTAGTCCTTTGTGAAGAACATACCCGCGCCGTGCAGCCCGCTCGCCTGTCCGTAGGGGAAGTAGCTGAGGTAGTAAACGGCGGCGGGGACAAGCACGAAAAAGACTATGCAGAACAGGCAGTTTTTTATAAACTCACGCAGCCGGAAATTGCGTATCCAGTGGATGAGCCAGATGAGGGCAAGTCCCGCGCCCGCGTACAGGCAGGTCCATTTGCAGGCGGCGCCGACGCCGAAGAAAACTCCCGACAGGGCAAGATACCTGAGCCTGCCGCCGCTGATGTACAGGTACATGAACAGGTACATGAGCAGGATGAAGAACACCGCGTAGGTGTCGATGGTGGCGATGCGGGTCTGCGTGAAATGCATGAAATCGAAGGCAAACATCGCCGTACCGCAGGCCGGTACCGCCGTGCCGCCGAACATACGCTTTAGGAAGATATACAGCACCGGCAGCATCAGGACGCCGAACAAAGCGCCCGAAAATCGCCATCCGAAGGGCGTCATGCCGAACAGCTCGATGCCGGCGGCGATGATCAGCTTGCCCAACGGGGGATGGGATATCTCGTAGGGATAAACGCCCTCGATATGCTCAAAGGCGGTGCGTGCGTGATAGATCTCGTCAAAATATGTGCTGTTGAGGTAAGTCTGATAAGCGGGAACAATATCCTGCTCGTCGTTAAGCTCTGCCGCGGAGCAGGAATACTCGGCAAGTTTTTCGCCGCTTTTTACGGCAAGCTCGCCGAGATACATATCGCCGCTTGCAGTCAGGCGGATATAGCGGGTCACGGCCTCCGCACCGTCATAAAGCTCGGGGGTCTCCCATTTAAAAAGCGCCGTGTAGCTCTGCTTAAATTCACCGACCTCCGCCCAGTTAAGGCCGTCGGGGGAGTATTCCAGCCTGTAAGAGCCGGTGTTCAGCCCCGAATAGAACATGAGCTCGTCGACCTGTGTTTCCCCGCCGAGGTCGATGACGACGCTCTCATTATCATCAAAATGACGGAATGATTGGGGCGCTTCGGTATCGCCGAGATTATAAAATGCCGCGGCGGCGTATAGTATAACAATGATCCCCAGTGCGAGCGCGTCCCGGCGGCAAAAGGCGCTGCGCGGATTTTTCCGCAGATCGGCGTGAGAAAGGCGCGGGCAGCCGATGTAAAACAGCACTATGAACAAAAGGATAAGAACGGGGAACACATAAGTAAGCCGCACTTGAGCCCTCACCTCCGAAGTCAATAATGATATATTATATTAAATTATGCTCAGCTTGTCCACTGATCATAAGAATTGCTGCAATCTTTTACGCGATCAGCTAATAATACTTGACATAACACGGGTTTGGGGATAAAATAAATCGGATAATATTTAAGGTGCCCGGGGAGGCATCTGCTTGAATATTAGTTACAATTCTACGGACGGATGCGCTTGATGGTCCGTCTTGCCCTTAGATTCGCAAGATCTGAAAAACCACCGCAAAATTCTGAAAGAATGGAGGTGTGTTTACTTTCTATGAAATTATGGTTAGCAATCGTTTTAATTGTTGCTGCTTTTGTAATAGCATTTGTGCTCGGCATAACTTACCGCAAAAAAGTCGCGGAACGCGAAATAACGAGCGCGGAGGAAGAAGCAAAGCGAATAATTAATGAAGCCATAAAGAGCGCCGAGAGCAAAAAACGCGAAGCTCTCGTCGAGGCAAAGGAAGAAATACACAAAAGCCGCTCGGAGTTCGAGCGCGAGGAAAAGGCACGCCGTGCCGACCTGCAGAAGCAGGAAAGAAGATTACAGCAGAAGGAAGAAAATCTTGACAGAAAGACCGATTCTCTGGAGCGCAAGAACGAGACCCTGTCCCAGAAGATAGCGGCCGCGGAGGCTCAGCAGGCCGAGATCGCACTGATCAAGAAAAGCCAGCTCGAAATGCTGGAAAAGGTCTCCGGCTACACGGTCGAGGAGGCCAAGGCGTACATGATAAACGCCCTTAAGGACGAAGTTACCCACGAAATGGCCGTTAAGGTCAAGGAAATCGAGGCTCAGTGCAAGGAAGAGGCCGAGGATCGCGCAAGAGAGATCATCGTCACCGCCATCCAGCGCTGCGCCGCGGACCACGCAAGCGAAGTCACCGTATCCGTCGTACCTCTCCCCAACGACGAGATGAAGGGACGCATCATCGGCCGTGAAGGCCGCAATATCCGCAGCATCGAAACCCTCACAGGCTGTGACCTCATCATTGACGACACCCCCGAGGCGATCACCGTATCAAGCTTCGATCCCGTCCGCCGCGAGGTCGCGCGTCTGGCACTTGAAAAGCTCATCGCCGACGGCAGGATCCACCCCGCCCGCATCGAGGAAATGGTCGCCAAGGCTCAGAAGGAAGTCAACGCCACCATCAAGGCGGAAGGCGAGAGAGCCGTGTTCGAGACCAATATCCACGGTGTCAATCAGGAGATCGTCAAGCTCCTCGGCCGCATGAAGTACCGCACCAGCTACGGCCAGAACGTGCTTCAGCACTCCATTGAGGTCAGCCATATCGCGGGCCTCATCGCAGCGGAGCTGGGCGTCGACGTCAACACCGCAAAGCGCGCCGGACTTCTCCACGATATCGGTAAGGCCATAGACCACGAGGTCGAGGGCAGCCACGTTTCCATCGGCGTTGATATCGCAAAGAAGTACAAGGAAAGCGAAGCGGTCATCCACGCTATCGAGGCTCACCACGGCGACGTTGAGCCGCGCACCGTTGTTGCCTGCATCGTTCAGGCGGCCGACGCCATATCCGCCTCCCGCCCCGGCGCGAGACGCGAGAACATCGAAAACTATGTCAAGCGCCTTGAAAAGCTTGAGGAGATATCAAAGAGCTTCCCGGGCATCGCAGGAAGCTATGCTATCCAGGCAGGACGCGAGATCCGCGTAATGGTCAAGCCCGAGGACGTTTCCGAGGATCAGATGGTGCTCCTGGCACGCGACATCGCAAAGAAGATAGAGGAGGAGCTGACCTATCCCGGCCAGATCAAAGTCCATCTCCTGCGCGAGACAAAGGCCGTCGAGTACGCGAAGTAAATCAAAAGAAAGCAGAGCCACGCTCTGCTTTCTTTTTTCATCAGATAAACATAAAAACGGCTGAGCCGAAGCTCAGCCGTTTAAAGTTTGATTACTTCAATGCGTCAGAATGGAAGAGCGTTAGCGATCTGCTGGAAAATCTCGCCAACAGCGGTATCAAAACCGAGTTTGGTGTGCAGGTCGGCCAAGAACTGGAAAATATCTTTCATTGTGTTTCTCCTTTCGTATAATACAACTAATCAATTAATCAATTCACTCCGAGGATTTTGTCGATCACCTCAAAAGCGTCATCGAGACCCGATTCTACATACAGGAAAAAAGCCTTGATGAAATCGTACAGTTCCATAATTATTCTCCTTTCTTTATAAGTGACTATTTCCAATTAAATGGTATCAAAAACAGCTTTCAGTGTCAATCCACAATTTGTCGTAAATTGTATATTAATGTGCAAAAAAGAGTGATTTTGACGAATTGTGAAGAGAATAACACAAAAAAACGATCTTTAATAACCAAATATGACTGTTTCCATGTCTGATATTAGCATAATATGCAACTTAAGTCAAGAAATTAAGTTAAAATAACTTAAAAAATATCATCAAAACCCGGCCCATCCCTAAGTCCTAACAGGGAGAAAAGAAGCAGGATGAAAAAATTGCCGGCGTCCATGACGGGACGCCGGCAATTTAAGATGTAAATTAAGCGAAGCGGGGGACAGTCCGCACTCAGCCGCCGAAGACGGAGAGCAGGAATCCGGCCGCGATGGCAGAGCCGATGACGCCCGCGACATTGGGACCCATTGCGTGCATGAGCAGGAAGTTCGACTTGTTGTACTTGCGGCCGACGTCCTGGGAGACGCGGGCGGCCATGGGTACTGCAGAGACGCCTGCCGAGCCGATGAGGGGATTGATCTTACCGCCGGAGGTGCGGTACATGATAACGCCGCCGAGCAGGCCGCCCGTGGTGGAGATTGCGAAGGCGAACAGGCCGAGAAGTATTATCTTTATCGTATCCCAGTTAAGGAAGTTCTGAGCGACCATGGTGGCGCCGACGGAGGTTGCGAGGAAAATGGTGACGATGTTCATCAGCGCGTTCTGAGCAGTGTCGGAAAGTCTGTCGGTGACGCCGCACTCGCGGAAGAGATTGCCCAGCATAAGGCAGCCGATGAGGGGAGCCGTCGAGGGCAGAAGCAGGATGACGAAGGTCGCAACGACGATGGGGAAGATGATCTTCTCGGTCTTGGAAACCTCGCGGGTCTGCTCCATCTTTACCTTGCGCATCTTGTCGGTGGTGCAAAGCTTCATAAGCGGCGGCTGGATCATGGGGATCAGCGCCATGTATGAGTACGCGGCGATGGCGATGGGGCCGAGAAGCTGCGGAGCGAGCTTCGTCGTGAGGAATATAGCGGTGGGACCGTCAGCGCCGCCTATGATGCCGATGGAGGCAGCCTCAGGGCCGGTAAAGCCGAACAGTATTGCGAGGAAGAACGCGACGAACACGCCCATCTGCGCCGCAGCACCAAGAAGAAGGCTCTTGGGATTGGCCAGCAGCGGGCCGAAGTCGGTCATCGCGCCGACGCCGAGGAATATAAGCGACGGATAGATGCCGGCTTTGACGCCGATATAGAAGAAGTCTAGCAGACCGGCGTTTGCCATGACATGGCCGTAGCTGTGATAATAGGGGCTTGCCTCGTCGAGAAACGCCGTCCACAGCTCGGGGTGGTAAAGGGCGTTTTCGCCCATGCCGACAAAGTAGCTCAGGTTCGTAAGCAAGCAGCCGAAGGCTATGCCGCACAGGAGCAGGGGCTCAAACTTCTTAGCTATACCTAAGTACAAAAGCGCAAAGGCAATGATTATCATGACGAGGTTCTTCCAGCCGCCGTCTGTTAGAATAAACGAGGCAAAGCCGGATTCAGACGCCAGCTTTTGGAGAGTACCCAGAATATCCATCTGTTACCTCCTTATGCGATGACTACCAGAGGCGCTCCGGTCTCAACAACGGCACCCTTTGCGACGACTATCTGCGCAACAGTGCCGGCTTTGGTCGCAACGACTTCGTTTTCCATCTTCATGGCCTCAAGGATGAGGAGCACGTCGCCCTCATTGACCTTCTGACCGTTGGAAACGTTGATCTTGAGAATGTTGCCGGGCATGGGGCTTTTCACGACCTCGCCTGCTGCGAGCGTGGCTCCGGCGGGGGCTGCGGGAGCGGCGGCGACAGGTGCGGCCGCAGGAGCAGCGGCGGCGACGGGTGCGGGAGCCGCGGGAGCATAGGCCTCGTATTCATCGACGAGCATGGCTTCGCCCGCTTCGACCTCGACCTCATATGTCTTATTATTCAAAGTTACCTTATACTTCATCTTCCTTGACCTCCTTGATGGAAATAAAGCGGAGCTCGTTAATGGGCTTACCGAGGGTGTCCGCTACGATAGCCATGACCATGGCAGCGTCTCTGGGGTCCGTGTCATAGAGCTTGAGCTCTCCGGCGGAGCCGGGTGCGGGCTCGGCGACGGGTGCGGGAGCAGCAGGCGCTGCCGCCGGTGCGGCGGTCTTGGCCTTGTTAGCCTTGCTGACCATTATCCTGCCCATTATCATAACAACGCACATGAGCAGAATAAGCCCGAAGAACACCACTATATAGCCCATCAGGGCGGTGACGCCCGCGTCGCCCAGGGAAATGTTTATCAGATCATTCATCGTCTGAACCTCCTCAGGCCTCGGTTATGGTGTAGCGCACGACCTTTTCCTCGGCCTCGCGGCGCTTCTCGAAGAAGTTCTCCGCGACCTGGGGGAAAGCGATGTAGCTGAGCACATCCTCTTCGCAGCGGGCAGTATCACCCAGATGCTCGGCGGCCTTTTCGTATACGTCGGTGGGCAGAGTGTCCGCGTAGCGGCCCTCGATGGGCTTTTCGCCGTTAAGGATCTTTGCCCTGATCTCCTCGTCGATCGGAGCGGGAGTGCGGCCGTATTCGCCGCGGCAGTATGCCTTTATCTCGGCGCCGACGTTCTTGTAGCGCTCGCCGGCGAGAACGTTCTGCACCGCCTGAGAGCCGACAAGCTGGCTGGTGGGGGTGACAAGGGGAGGATATCCCATGTCCTTGCGAACTCTCGGGGTCTCGATGAGAGCCTCCTCAAATTTATCCAGCGCGTTCATCATCTTGAGCTGGCTCAGCAGGTTGGAGAGCATGCCGCCGGGGATCTGATAGGTCAGACACTGGGTATCGGTGGACATTGAAATGGGGTTGAGAGTGCCGTCGGCAAGGTAATCGTTGCGGATGGGCTTGAAGTAATTTGCCATCTCGATTAGTATCTTCTCGTTGAGCTCAACATCGTAGCCCAGCTCCTTGAGCGCGTAGAACAGGGTCTCGGTCGCGGGCTGAGAGGTGCCGCCGGAGAAGGGGGATATAGCGGTGTCGATGACATCCGCGCCGGCTTCGACGGCCTTGAGGTAGGTCATGAAGGCCAGTCCCGTGGTGCAGTGCGTGTGCACAACGACGGGGAGGTCAACGGCGTCCTTGATGCCTGAAACCAGATCGTATGCGCTCTGCGGCGTCATGATGCCGGCCATGTCCTTTATGCATATGGAGGCAACGCCCATCTCCTTGAGCTCCTTGACCATCTCTACATACTTGGCGATGGTATGCACGGGGCTGGTGGTGTAGGAAATGGTGCCGGAAGCCATTGCCCCCTGCTTTACGGTCTCCTCAATGGCGACCTTAAGGTTGTCGGTATCGTTCAGGGCGTCGAAAATGCGTATGATGTCAATGCCGTTTTTAACCGAGCAGCGGACAAAGCGGCGTACCGCGTCGTCGGGATAGTGCTTGTAGCCGAGAATGTTCTGGCCGCGAAGCAGCATCTGCAGCTTGGTGTTGGGCATTTTTGCGCGGATCTTACGGAGACGTTCCCAGGGATCCTCGTTCAGGAAGCGCAGGCAGACGTCAAAGGTGGCGCCGCCCCAGCATTCCACGGAGTAAAACCCGGCCTGATCCATCTTCTCGAGAATGGGCTCAAACTTGTCGTAGGGAAGTCTTGTCGCTATCAGCGACTGATTCGCGTCACGAAGCACGGTTTCGGTAAACTGGACTTTCTTCATTTTTTCCTCCCATGGTAAGAATAAAATTAACGAAAACAGTATACCATAAAAATCAGCAAATTCCACACATTTCAGATAAATATTTTATATAAATTTTCACTCTGCCATATCGAGCAAAAATCAGTAAGCAAATGTAATAATTATGAAAAAACAGGAGCCCGCAAGCGCGGGCTCCTGTTTGAAA
>OLSB01002580.1_pt1 | contig 14689 bp, 11 predicted proteins | sample 1672071 | NCBI WGS metagenome assembly OLSB01 (sample SAMEA3136642, study PRJEB25190) | human gut metagenome | biome: human gut; feature: human-associated habitat; material: faeces | place: Austria | collected 2013 | reverse complement strand
AACCGAACGGGCGTTTGCGAACGGAATTTATCATTCGGGAGATTTGGCAAGAAAATTACCCGACGGAAGTTTTGTTTTGCTGGGCAGAAGCAATGATATGATTAAAATTAACGGCAACCGCATCGAGCCTGCCGAAATTGAAGCGGCAGTCGGCAAGGCACTTGGTATTGACCGAGTGGTGGCAAAGGGATTTGAAAACGAAAAGCAAGCATATATCTGTGTGTACTATACTGCTGATATTGAAATTGATTCGGAAAAACTGAGGGGCGAATTATTAAAAAGGCTGCCCTATTATATGATACCGTCATATTATATGCACATAGATAATATTCCCCTAAGACCAAACGGCAAGCTTGACCGCAAGGCACTTCCCGAGCCGCAGCGCACAAATTCGGACACGAATTATGCCGAACCGACAAATGCTGCCGAAAAGGCTCTGTGCACAGCTTTCAAAAAGGTGCTGAATCTTGAAAAAGTCGGCATTTATGATGATTTTTATGAACTGGGTGGCGATTCGCTTAGTTCGATAGAGGCAATTTTGGAAAGCGGACTGCCGGGGCTTGAGGCAAGTATGATATTTAGAGGCAGAACAGCCGCAGATATTGCAAAGCTGTATTACGCAGAACACGGCATGGACGGTGAAACGAACGATGAAAAAAACAAAAAGGCGATGAAGCAGACGCACAAGCTGACCATAGAACAGCTGTATATGTTTGACTATCAGTTATATACGCCATTGTCCACTATGTATAATTTGTTTACTATGCTAAAGCTTGATAAGGCTGTGTTTGAACCGCTCAGGCTTTCAAAGGCGGCAGAAACGGCAATAAAAAGCCACCCTGCACTGCTTACCAAGTTTACTTTTAACGATGACGGCGAGATTGTACAAAGCTATGATGAGTCGATTATGCCTGAAATACGGGTGGAAAAAATCAGCGAATTTGATTTGAAATTTTTAAAGGATACTCTTGTACAGCCCTTTAAAATGATAAATACAAGGCTTTTTCGATGTCGCATCTTTGAAACCGAAAAGGCATTATATCTTTTCTTTGATATTCATCATACAATATTCGACGGAACTTCCTTCAAGGTCCTAATAAACAGTATTGCACAGGCATATGAGGGAGTTTCGATTCCGACGGACTATTATTACTTTATGTTGAAAAAAAGAGAAGAAATTGCACTTACGGCATTTTACGAAGAAAGCCGCAAGTATTTTGAAGAGCGTTATGACGGTAATGACAGAATAACGTATCCGACCGTCGATTATGTTACAAGGGAAAACAAAATCGGGCAGATTCAATGCGAGATGAACATTGATACCGCCAAGCTTGACAGCATTAAAAAACACTTCGGAGTATCTCGCAACGAGTTTTTTATTACTGTTTCGGCAATTGCGGTTTCTCTTTATTCAAATAATCCTAATGTCATGCTTTCTTGGATATATAACGGCAGAGAGGACGCACAGATGATGAATACGGTGGGACTTTTGTACAGGGATCTGCCGGTGGCATTTCGTTTTGACAAAAATATGAATATGGGCGATATTTTTGCAGACGTGCACAGTCAAGTGCAAAACGCAATTAAGCACAGCTGTTATCCGTATATTGAAAAAAACGCTAAAGTTATAGAAGGCGATGTTGCCGCCGTTTTATATCAGAGCGACATCAGAGATGCCGGAAAAATTGGCGAGACAGATATAGAAACAGTTGAAATAAAACAGAACAGAGCAGCGTCCCAAAGTGTTTTAGACATAGAAGTTTTAGACAGTGCAAAAGGACTGCGATTGTCGCTTAATTACTCTTCAAGCCGCTACAAACAGACATCTATGGAAAATTTCGGAGATTCGTTTGTTCGGATTGCCGCATTTTTGGCACATAACATTTGCGAAAACAATATTACGGTCGGAGAGCTTAGCGATGAGGTAGAAAGAAATGTCTGATTTATATACGGTTGTTGTATTTATAACGCTTTTTACATTGATAATTAACATTATGGGGGTAATAAGCAACGGACTTGTTTCACAAAAGAACAAAAATGAAATTATTGCCGTAAGCCTTGTTATTGGTATAGCCGTTATCGGTGAATGGATCGGTGTGGAAACAAACGGCGCCGCTTCCTCCCTTATTTTGCTGCACAAAGCGGCAAAGCTTGTTGAATTTTGTGCGGCACCGGCTATTGGTGTTACTGCCGCCATTGCCTACGGTAAAGTGAAACGAATACGATTGGCATATGTTTTCATTGCCTGTCACGCTGTATTTGAAATTTGGGCAATGTTAAACGGATGGGAATTTTTTATTGACTCCGATAATATTTATCACAGAGGTTCACTGTATTGGCTTTATATCGCGGCATGTATTTTCTCTGTTTTATACTGCTTTATTTGTATGGTGATCGGCTATAAGAACTATCAGGCAAGATTTAACGGCGTTATGGCATTGGTGATGTGTTTGCTTGCGTTTGGTGTGAGTGTTCAAATGGTTAATTCCGAAATACGGGTTGATTATTTATGTGCCGTAATCGGCAATATATTTCTTTACAATAACCGTGGAAGCATAGTAAATCAAGTGGATAAAACAACAAGGCTGTTAAACCGCAGATGCTTTGACAGAAAAGCCGAAAGCGTTAAATCCAATGTATGTGTTATGGTTTTTGATATTAACAAATTTAAAATCATAAATGACACATACGGTCATGCAGTCGGCGATGAATGTCTTAAAGATGTTGGAAAAATAATATTCTCGGTATACGGAAAACACGGGCAGTGCTACCGAATCGGCGGTGATGAGCTGTGCGTGATATTAAACAAGTATTTTGAGAATCCTGAAAAACTGAACGCTCGTCTGCATCGGGAAGCGGCAAAACTTCGCCCGAAATACGGCGATATATTCGGTATATCCGTAGGGTACGCATATTGTGACGGCAGTAAAACAACATTTGCCGAGGCTTTTAAAAAAGCGGATGAAATGATGTATGAAAACAAGAAAATTAATTTTTGAATTTTGGTGTCCTTTTGTTGTCCTTTATGTTCTATAATATCAATATAATAATATTTCAAAGAAAGAGGTAATGTTTATGTGGAACAGAAGTAAGTTGAAAGAGAAAGCGAAGTTGGGCGTCAAACGCAATTACTGGAAGACGGTGCTTGTAGCACTTCTGTCTGCACTCGCGGTCGGAGGCTTTGCAGCTGCGGGCGGTGCAAGTCATTCATTTGCGTCAATGCCGGATACACAATCGATATTTGGTAATTTGCCGATTGACGCACCGCAAAATCCGGCTGTTGCAAACTCAATTTCGCCGGCATTTTGGATGCTGCTCAGTGTATTTGCGATACTTGTAGCCGCATTTGCAATTTTTTCTGTGATTGCACTTGTAAATCCGTTTAATGTAGGTACATACAAATACAGTCTTAACGCAATAAGAGGCGAAGGAAACATTTCTGATCTCGGAAACGGATTTGATGTAAGCTATAAAAGAAATGTTAAGGTTATGTTTTTCTATGACCTGTATTCAATCCTTTGGACAATGCTCTTTATCATTCCGGGACTTATCAAAATCTATGAGTACAGAATGATACCTTATATTTTGGCAGACAATCCCGATATGGACAAAAAAGAAGTTTTTGCACTCAGCAAATCTATGATGAAGGGCAATAAATGGCGTGCATTCGTTCTTGATTTAAGTTTTATTCTTTGGGATTTCTTAAGCTGCGTCACACTCGGACTTGTGGGAACATTCTGGGTTGCTCCTTATAAGCTCATTACAAATGCCGCACTTTATGATGAGTTAAAACAAAACTAAACAAAAAGGAAAAATACTGCAACCTCTATCTGTACTAAGCCTATTATCTCATAGGGCTTATGAGATAAACAAGTTTTTTATGTGATTTTCTTAAAAATAATCACAAATATATTATTACGAGGAAAAATTATTATGAAACAAAAACACAGAATTTTCAATATGTTGCTGTCGCTGTGTATGCTGGCAAGCCTGTTGTCCGGCATTACGCTTAATGCGTCAGCAGCGGAACAGGCTGCAACGGTTACGGTGAACGGCAACGTAACGTTAAGCAGCGATAAACCTTATTATGTAAACGGCGAAGCTGCGGAAAATGGTACACTCGGAGAAAACGAGTGCAGCGCCTATTTTGAAAACGGCACTTTGCACCTAAAAGAGTATTACGGTGACGCAATCCGCTCGTCGGGAGACTTGACGATTAAAGCAAATGGTTATAATGTTATCGAAACAAAATCTGACCTTGCCATTACCTGTTTGGGTGCGTTGACAATTGACGGGCCGAACAGGGACGACGAGGGAAACAGATTGGATGAATTACAGTTATCCTCTGCCGAAAGCGGCGGCATCTACGGCAACAAAGGCATTACAGTCAGCGGATTATACAGCTTTCAGGTTTTTTGTGCAGACGGCAGCGGCCTTTTGTCCGGACCGGGAAAGGATATTAAGGTTTCCGACCTGCATCGCATGTTTGTATCTTGTTTAGGAGATAATCCTGCCGTTTACAGCAGCGGCGGCAATCTTGAGCTTGAGTCTGAACTTCTCTATATCGGCTCCGAAACATCATATGTTGTTTCGACCGGCAGTGAGAATGTTCCCGCAATGCTTTCGGCAGGCAAGGCAATAAGCGTTAAAGCATATGATGAGGACGGCATAGCAATATATCCCCTGTCATCAAAGGTGACGGTGGGAGAAAAAGAATTTACCGAAGAAGAAAAAAACAATTCGGGAATAACATTCGGAATAGATACAAGAGAAGGCGTCATAATTTCGATTGACACAGGCGATAAGGTTGTTGAGGAAACTGACGGAAAAGGAAAATATTATACGGTTAAATACACCGGTAAAGTTCCGGAGTTTTCTTTTACGGCAAAAAATAAAGAAAATGACACAGTTGAACTTAAATATACATTTGTTTGGCGCAGCATAAACGCCTCTATGCTTGCCGATGCTCCTACGGACATAGGTGAGTATTGGGTAGAAGTTTACGGCGAAAACAAAGATTATTCGTCAATTTATTCATTCAGAGTTAAAATTATTTCGGGAGACGCCTCGGACGGCTATAAAACTGCTTTGGAAAAATATATTACTGTCGGCAACAACATTATATCGCTCCCCGAAATACCGAGCGGGATGGTATACGACACACCGATGGAATGTGACAGCGACGGAAATAACCTTGAACCGGCGGAGCTTACAAATATGATAATCAGCCGCAATCAGCTGTCGGTTAAAACGGAAAGCTTGAATAAAGAAACTTATTATATTAAAATCCCCGTTAAAAAGGCATCGGAAAATGCTAAATGCAATTATAATGATTACAGCATTATGCTTACCTTGACAAAGGCGAACGTTCCGCTGTATGATTTGTGCAACGGCAGTGAGCTTGCAGAGGTCATGCCCGACTCCGACATAATCAAAAACACATGGAATAATATAGACGGAGATATAGGAAAAGATATCAAATATATAGCCGATACCAGCGGTTATCAGCTTGAGGGCTGGTATACTGCACCCAACGGCTGGGGCGAAAAAATCGCCGATGCTGACGGTAATCGTGTAGAAGAAAAAGCCTTTGAAAACGGTAAGACATATTACGCACACTGGGTGTGGACAAAAACAGTGGTTGGCGCTGATAAAGACGCTTATCCGGTCCCGAAATTTATTTACGGATACTTAAAAACTCCAAAAACGGTCTATACCACAGGACTTGACTTTACAAAAAATGAACTGTCTGACAGTGGTATGGGTTATTCGTGGGATAAAGAGTCCAATACGCTTACGCTGAGTGGTATACAAATTACGGCTTTGGACAGCCTGCTTGGTCTTGTGCTTCCGGACGGCAGTACAATTCGGTTTGAAAATAATGAATACACCTCCTTCAAGAATGAGGACGGAACAGAAGTCGAAGGACAGTACAGCGAAACCAAAAACAGTATTATCTGTAAACACCTTGCAGAGCTGCCGACAGACATTTACTGTGCCGGCGATTTGACAATTCACAACGATAAAGCCGCTTCGGAAATGGAGTATGAACTCGGAAACTATATCGATGCATCCACGGGAGGAATACGCACAGCAGGCAAACTGAATATTGAAAACGGTAAAATATTTGCGGGACGCTTGCTTGCAAAGGACGATGTTTCTCTTAAAAATGTATTTATAGAATCCTTCGATTATTATGGCAATGAAACCGATGAAACAATGTATAAAATTTCATCAGATGAAGGAAACATAAAAATCAGCGATTGTTCGTTATATGTGGATAATATAAATGCCGCAAAAGACGTTAGTATTTCAGGTGACAGATATTATGTGTATGTTACCGACAGTATTTCCGCTATGGATAGCATCAATATTAACGGTTCGGGCGGTGATTCAAAAGTTTCAGTTGCACTTGGCGGTTATAATGATGCACAGTATGGCGGAATTTACGCAGATACAATCCTGATTAATAATGCCGATGCTACAACTCGTGCTATTCACAGTTCTAAAGGAACAACGATTACAAACAGTACGGTAAATATCGAAAGTCTCGGGATTTCGCCGGCAGTAGTTATAGGATCCGGAAGCAGGTTTGAAAACAGTAATGTAACTGTTTCAAAAGTACAAGCCCAAAATATCGGTATTGTAGGATTGCATGACTTAACCATAAGCGGCGGCACAACGATCGTTGCAGCGGCAGATGGTACGGCTATGCTGAAAGCAATTATGGTTTACAGCGAGGATAATGACGGCGGTCTTGTGCTAAACAAAGCTGAAATTACAACGCCCTCCGACGGCAAGATTGAACAGGAACAGTTCCGTTTCGGAGAAGATGAGTCATCACCTGTATACAGAGCATGGTTCATCGGTGACAACAGTTCATCTGTAATAATAAGCCCTGTATCATCCCGCAGATCAAGCGGCGGCGGTGGAACAACACAGTATACCGTAACCTTTGAAACAAACGGCGGAAACAAAATTAAGAGTGTTAAGGTGAACAAAAACGGTACACTTTCAAAACCGACCGATCCGACAAAAGACGGATATATCTTTGGCGGCTGGTACAGTGATAAAGAGTGCAAAACATCATATGACTTTGGTGCAAATGTGACAAAGCCAATTACTCTTTATGCAAAGTGGGTTGAAAAAGAAACAGAGCCGACAGAGCCTGTTACACCCAAATGGGAAAATCCGTTTGGCGATGTAAAAAAATCTGATTGGTTTTATAATGCGGTGGCAGATGTCGCTTCAAAAGGTATTGTTGCCGGAATAAGCGATACTGCTTATGAGCCGAACGGAACATTAACCCGTGCGATGTTTGTAACCATGCTGCACCGATATGCCGGAGAGCCTGTGGTAAATTTCGCAATGTCCTATACGGATATAGGAGAAAACTGGTACACCGAGGCTGTGCGCTGGGCATCCTCCACAGGTGTGGTAAAAGGTTTTGATAACAACTCTTTCCGCCCTGACGATTCGATTACACGTGAGCAGGCTGCTGCAATGCTTCAAAGATATGCGGAATTTGCAAAAGAAAGCAATCCGTTGTGGAATGAAACAAATATCTTGTCCTATGATGATTTTGACACCATTTCCGAATGGGCAATCCCGGCGGTTCAGTGGGCAGCAGGAGCAGGTGTCATGAAGGGCAGAACTGATTCGACAATTAATCCGTCCGAAAACATTACAAGAGCGGAAATTGCGCAAATGCTTGTAAACTACATGGGCGCAGTTGAACAATATAAGTCGGATGCTACGGTGAAAGACTGAAAAATGGCACCATAATGTACCAAAATAAATTTGGTTTTGATGTCCATTCGTTACGATGAGTTAAAACAAAACTAAACAGAAAGGAAAATATATACTATGAAAAAAATTTTGGCAGGAATATTGGCAGTATCTATGATTGGTTCGGCAAATTTGGCATTTGCCACAGATACCGATAAAATTACGGTTAAGGTAAACGGTGAAGAAATTATAACAGATGTCGCCCCCGTTATGGAAAACGACAGAATACTTCTTCCTATGCGTGCAATTTTTGAAACTCTCGGCTGCAATGTGTCATATCGTGTGGCAGACGGTTCACAATTTGTAACCGCTTTTCACGGTGACAGGCAGGTTGTGCTTGAAATCGGCAAAAAAGAAATAACAGTTGACGGGGAAACAAAAGCGCTTGATGTTGCCGCAAAAATCGAAAACGACAGAACTTTGGTTCCCGTGCGTGCGGTATCCGAGGCTATGGACGCAGATGTCAAATGGGACGGTGAAACAAACACAGCCGAGGTTACAACCAAACAGGGCGAACACAAAATCGGTTCCGTTACTGATGAGAAAGTGGTTAAGGACGAAGATGGAACGGTTTTGATGTATATAAACTATGTTTATCCGATAATTGAAAACAAAGACAATAACGAGTATATCGGAAAAATCAATGATGAATATAAAGCATATACCGAAAAATTTATAGCCGATGCAGAGGAAAAGAAAGCCGAAGCAAAAGAGCTTTTGGGCGAAATGGGAAAAGACAAATTCAGACCGTTTGAATTTAATCTTTCATATGATGTTCACACAGACAAAAACGGCATTTTGTCCGTTACAAACTATGAATATTATGACCTTGGCGGCGCACATCCAAATACGGAAAGAAGTTCAAAAACTTTTGACCTTAAAAATGCGAAAGAGCTTGCTCTTTCCGATGTTGTAAAAGGCTATGCGGACGAAATACACACAATGGTTTATGATGTGTTCGTTAAATATTTTGAGGAAAACAGCGAGGATTTTTCTACCGAGGCTGCAAGTGAGCTTGACAAAGAATGTGATAATGTGAAATTCTATGTCACAGACAACACCATAGTTCTTTACTTCGATGTATATCAGGTTTCATCTTATGCGGAGGGTTATCCGACGGTTGAACTTCAATACAGCGAGGGCGTATTCAAAATTGATTTGTCTGAAAATGCAGCGGAATAAAACGAAATAAAGAGTAATAAAAGCAGTGATTTGCCATTTGTAGGCATTTCACTGCTTTTTGTTTTAATGATTTAATAAGATTTATTAAGCTCCATTTGAACATATCTTCCGGTTGTAAATTCCGCCCACGAATAGTTTGACATATATTCGCCGTGGAACGAATTTACCGCCGATATATCGCCCTTTTCGTAATCGTATGCGTCGCATTTAATTTTAGATACATCTATGGCGAGATGATTCCATGTTTTTATCAGGATATCCTCTATTCCGACTTCTTTGAGTGTCGATTTAAGCGAGGAAAGTACCGCACCGACATAGTTTTTTGAATTGCGATCATACGGTGCGTCCTCCCAAAGCACGGCAAAAATCTGCTTTGTGGTCACGCTTGCACCGTGACGGTCAACAAGATATGCAAGCATTTCTTTTGCTTTTTCACGGGTAAATTTAAGTGATTTTCCGTCAACAAAAATCTCAAAATTTCCAAAAGTCTGAACCCGCACGTCTCTGTCTAAATGAGTCGGAGCTTTTTTCCACTCCGGTATCGTTTCGCTTAAGGCTTTTTCGATTTTTTCAGCAGTTATGGGCTTCATAAGGTATCCCTTTGCGTAAAGTCCGAATGCGTCTATGGCATATTCTGAATGTGCAGTGCAAAAAAACAAATTCATATTCGGATGAATAATTTTAAGCCTTCTTGCGAGTTCCAACCCCGTCATACCTCGCATTTTTATGTCAAGAAAGGCATATGAAATATCCTCACCCTCATCTTTTAATTTATCCGCAAGCTCCAGCACCTCTGTCGGTTTTCGGTATGAATATATTTCGTCTGACGGAAAAACCTTTTTCAGTTCGCCTGATAAGACATTCAAAACGAGCATTTCATCATCAACTGATATAATATTCATTTTCTTTCACGCCTCTTTTCTGTGTTAATTTTTATTACCGCTTTTGTTCCTTTGCCCGGAGTGCTTTTTATATCAAGACTGCATCCGGGAAGCTGGCTTAGCCTCGTTCTTATATTTGCTATACCGATATGTGATTTGCTGTCACCTTTCAAATCCGTATTATCCATATCAAAGCCTATGCCGTCATCGCGTATTTCAACGATAATATATTTATCCTCTCTGCGTGTAGATATAAAAAGCGTTCCGCCGTCTTCATTTTCGCCTATTCCGTGCTTAACCGCATTTTCCACAAGAGGCTGAATTGTAAGTGACGGGAGAAAAAAATCTTGTTCCTTTATATCAAGAATAATATTCAGCTCATCGCCAAAACGCATCTTTTCAAGTTTTAGATAATTTTCAACATGTGCCATTTCACGGGTAAAATGAATCGGTGCGGTATCGGTAAGCGAGTCCATATTTCCTCTTAAATATTCCGCAAATTCGCCGAGTGCTTTGCGAGCTTTTTCGGAGTCTGTGTTGCACAGCTCCTGTATGGAAGATATAACATTATACAAAAAATGCGGTTGTATCTGCGAAAGCATAATCGCAATGCGGCTTTGTGCAAGACTTATCTCCGCTTTTGCAAGCCGGCTTGTGATTTCGCTGTGAAACAGCACGTATATAATAACCAGCGAAAGTGTTGTTGCAAGATATTGCGGAGTCGGATCCCAATACATTTGAAGTGCCATGCCCAGTATCGGGAGAATACTGAACGAAAGAAGCAGCACAACATCCTTTAATCCGAGTTTTTTACGATACCAAATAACAAGCAGAGTTTCAAATGCAATACATAGCTTATCAAACAGTCTTGTTATCGGATAAAGAGGTCCTTCAACAAAACCGCCGTTTTCGGTGATGGAAAAGAACATTCCGTTCCATATCGAAATTGCAGAGGCGAAAATCATTATGCCGCAAAAAACTGCCATAATCCGTACCGGAATGTTTGAAATTTTTTCGCCATTCTTGCTTTCTATAAATCCAATCAGGCAGTATCCGTAAAGTGCCGCCATAATATATCCGAAACCGAAAGACATAAACGAGCTTATATTTAATATGGCAGTCATTTTGAGTTTGTGTTCAAAAAGCCAAATCCCAAGTTCGCCAAGCTGCATTAAAATGTCTGCCGCAAGCAGGCACACAAAGCACTTCATAAAAGAAGCGTGCTTTTTTATGTCACTGAGTGCACCTACGAAAATAAATAATATTACTGTAATTGAGAAGATGAAAAGGCACACATTAAGCTGTGACATCTCAAAATTCATTTCATTTACCTCCATTTCTTCATGATAAATTATAACATAAATGCAAACCGTAAATCGATTTTCTACACACCGTTTCAATATTTACATCAATTACAAACACGGGAGTGTTTGATAACCTATGTTGTAAATATTATAACATAATTCTTTCTTTTATTCAACTCCGAACGCTATTTTAACCCAAAACATCTCGGTAAAAATGCGAGAAAGAAGTGCAGAGTGACAGACGCCCAAATATTGCCTTGCTTGTGATATATGATTCCCGAAACCACGGCAAGTCCCATTGCACCTATAATATAATACGGCGATGTATGTATGTGGAGCATACCAAAAATTGCAGCTGTAACGAGAATTGCCGTTTTATATTTTTCTTTCGGCAATGCTGTTTCCATTCCGTGCTGAAGAACGCCTTTTGATAGAAGTTCCTGCACAATTACCGCAAAGAGATAAATTTTCCTCAGTTTTACGTCAATATATGTTTTGAAAAAGGGTCTTGCTGCGATTTCCGGGATGAAATTTTGCAGTATAAGCCTTGTTGTAATATAGAATGCCGTTATCCCTGCGGCAATAAGCACGCATGTTATAACAGTTTTTCGCCTATTACCTTTTTCAACTCTAATACCAAGCCACGGCTGGACAAAATTTGTTGTTTTACATAAGAAAAATGCAGCGGCGCCCATAGAAGCTTCGATAAAACGAGAGGAGTATTCGACCGGTATATCAGGAAAAAATGATGTCAAGAGCTTCCATACAATCTGCACGAACGCAATGCAAACAATAATTACAATAAAAAAATATGTGTTTTTATTTATTTTTTCTTTCATTACAGTATTTCCTTTCTGTCTTGGACGGGAGTGATAAATTGCACTTTCTTTGTATCATATCGGCAAAATCCATAGGAATATATGAAAAATACACTGTATGAAACCGAATGGTAATTAAATCATTTTTTTCGCTGTCGCTTAATTTTTTGCTTGATAAATATACTCTTTCCGCATATCCGTATGGAGCGGGAATCTTGCCTACGCCTATTTCGCAGATGTCGCTCCATTTAAGATAAACTTTCGTTTTGCCGAAACGTCTGATACCGATACCGCTATTATCGGCATAAAGTACGGCGGTAAGCGCACGAACTTCAAAATATAAAACACCCCAAAGCAAAGTGGCAAGCGACGCTGTTATAATTTCGATGATTATATTTTCCGTTCCCTGTATGTATTTCAGATTGTAGAAAAAGCTATGTGTTGAAATTACGGCAAATATCAGCAATACAACCATATGAATGCTGTGTGCCGCAATTGATTTGACAGTATGAGTTCTCGTTGTTATCATCATTTGTTCACCCCGGTAAAGTTTATGTTTATTACGGCAATTTCGCTTTGCGACGGCCATTTTCCTCTGTATCCCCACTGTGAAACACCGGTTGTTACAATGGCGTCGAGTGTATCTCCGATTATTCTGTGACCGCTGCAGAGAGTGTTAACAAGAGGCTCGCGCAGTCCGAGAAAAGGGAAAGGATAACCGTGCGTGTGTCCGCTCAAAACCAAATCGCATTGACCAATGAGCTTATGCAGTCTTTTTGGTTTATGCTGAATAACAACAGTCGGATTCTTGCTGTCAAGTCCGCTTTCTCTCATAATGCTTGGCACACTTTTTTTAATTTCGTTTCTCCTGCCGATAATATTAAGTTCGTTTTTAAGGCAGATTCCCTCATCTTTAAGAATTATAACGCCGGCACTTTCGAGATACGGTTCGGGATCAATACGGGATTCTCTTTCGTGATTACCTTCGGCATAATAAATTCCGTATCGTGAGTTCAGAGCTTTGAGCGATTTTCCCATATATTCCAAATCGGATACAGAAGAAGACGAGTCGGCTATATCGCCGGCAATAAATATAACATCGGGGTTTTCTGCATTTATCAATTCGACCATTTGGTCAAGTTCATATTTTGTTGCTCCGGCACCCACGTGAAAATCTGCAAGCAAAACAGCCTTTACGGATTTGTCTGCACATACTTTGTTTATTTCTACGTCATAGAATTTGCTTTTAAGGTTCATCGCATTGTGTACAGCCGGTATCAGATACAATATGGAAATTAACACAACAGTGCAGTAAAACAGACTGCGACTGTTAAGTGCGGATACAAGCTTTCTTTTATTGAAACGTAAGGCTATCGAAAAAGCAAGGTGACGGACAAGCGCAAATATAAGCGCATAAACCGTTACCGTAAAATACAGCGTTTCAATCCAAACGATTGTGTTGCGCCAAAATCCGTCCGGCATACGATACACTGCCCATAAAAGAAGTAAAATGCTTGCTATGCCGATGACATGATAGGTTAGAAGAAAAATTCTTAAAATCGGTCTTTTGAACCATTCTCTCGGCGTTTGATATATTGTAAGTGCTGACATTATCAGCAGTGTAGCTATGAGTAACAACCACATTTTTTTAACCCCCTTTTGTTGTCCTTTTTTTATTATACTACAAAAAGGACAACAAAAGGACAACAAAATTTTGCAAAGTTCGACCTACCTCTGTAAAAAAATAATGTGCGAATTGATTCTGTAAATTCTGCAAGATTATTGGTTATATCATCGGAGAATGTGTCTGAAAATGCAAAAACAAATGGAAAGCACACAAAAAAATACACATAATTTTGGCGTGGTATATCTGCCCGCAAGACATATTCGTCTGAGTTTACGGATATGCCGTGCGGGCAGGAGTGGGACTATGACAGGCAATAAAATTATCACCGTGCATAGCATACGGCGAGAGCATAAAAAACATAAGACAAAACAAAAAGCTCCCAAGCAATCGGATGACTATCACACGGACACCTAAAACACGTTGACCGTACAGCCAAATTTACCCGTGTTTTTCCAACGGGCAAGTTTGGCTGTTTTTGTTTGAAATTTATTGGTAAACATAGCCGAGCACCACCACGCTCTTTTGTGCAATTTTAACGAAATTTACACGAAAGGGCGATTTTGTGAAAATATTTTTTGAAAGTTACAATGAGCTTGTGACATTAAATGTTAGAATGTTTTTTGGAAGGAGGTGTAACGGCTGTGACAGGTAAATTCTCTACCTTTGAAAGACGGATAGAAATACTGCTTTTGCTGATGAAATCCGAAAAAGTTACTTTATCGGAGCTGTCAAAAGAGTATTCCGTACATAAAAACACGGTATATAACGATATTACCTTTTTAGGTCGTTACGCTCCCATCCGTGTAAAAAGCGGTGTAAACGGCGGAATATTCTTGATGGAGGCTTAACACAACAGAGTTTTCCGGTATTTCTCCTATGATGAAGAAAGAGTGCTTACTGAAATTATAGACACTCTCGACCAGCCGGAGAAAAACATTGTGAGCAACATCATCAATAAGTTTTCAATGCCCAAAACCGCAATATAATTTTTTACAAAGAAAGCACGCAAGATAACGGCGGTGCAGTATAACGGCAACAGATACATTCCGGTATGGACGAACCAAGCGGCAGATAGGCCAAGACGATAGT
>OLSB01002579.1_pt1 | contig 14689 bp, 12 predicted proteins | sample 1672071 | NCBI WGS metagenome assembly OLSB01 (sample SAMEA3136642, study PRJEB25190) | human gut metagenome | biome: human gut; feature: human-associated habitat; material: faeces | place: Austria | collected 2013 | reverse complement strand
GAAATCGAGCCGGAGACAAACAAAATTTTATGGAGGAAACAAACATGAAGAAGATTATCGCAACTGTTTTGGCGATGGTCATGGCTCTGGCTCTGTGCAGCACCGCTTTCGCTGCTCCTGCCAAAGTTCCTGCCTACGTCAAGTACACCACCAAGGATGCTAAGTTGAGCGGCCAGGTCGAGCTGGTGTATACCGCTGCTGCCAACCCCACTGTTGTTGACGACAAGACCACCAAGGAGGGTGTTGTCGCTCACTACACCTATTCCACCGCTACGGATACCAATTACGTTGTCGTGTCCACTTTGGCCGAGGCCGACCTGGTTGCTTACAGCGACAAGGATGGCAAGAACGTCATGATGTACCTGGCCGAGGTCAATCCCAACTACCTCGTTGGTGAGGTGTTCGCCAACTTCGGTGACAAGTGCGGTCAGGCTAAGAAGCCCGCCGATTTCGACGCTTCCAAGACCTACTATGTTGCTGAGAAGGATGGCAAGGATAATTACTATGTCTCTGCCACCGATGGCGCTTACTCCCTGATGGTCAGCGGCAAGCTGGTTTCCGTTTCCATGATTCCTGCCCCCGCTACTGTTGGCCACGCTGCTGTTCCCACCGTTAAGGATGGCAAGATCACTGGCTACACCTGCAAGACCTGTGGCGCTGTTGCTATCGAGGCCCCCAACTATATGTCCATCCCCAAGGGTGCTGACAACTTCACCGGCCTGTGGTACTTCCCCGCTGCTGCTGCTAGCACCACTACCACCACTTCTTCCCCCAAGACCTTCGACGCTGGTATCGCTATGTACGTTGGCATGGCTCTGACCTCCGTTGCTGGCTCTGCTGTCGTGATCGGCAAGAAGAAGGAGTTCTAATTAGAGCTTTTCTCTAAACCAAAAAAAGAGACCGCTTCGGCGGTCTCTTTTTTTGCGCTGGCGGCGCGGACATTTGATGGCGCAGCGGGGCATACACATTACAACGAGGTGATGCTATGAAGCGCGTTCCGATATTCGCGTGCCTGATGGGGCTGCACGCGGCGTTGGCTGTGGCAACGCTGCTGTGGGCGCTGCACGTGCGGTTCGGCGATCCGCTGACGGCGGCGCTGTGCCCCGCGGCGGACAGTCCGTGGGAGCAGGGCAAGGCGGCGTTTTTCCCGCTGCTGGCGGCAGCGCCGGTGATATGGAGCTTAGGCAGGGGCGGCAGCCGTGGCGGGCTGTGCGCCATGGCGCTGGCAGGCGTGGCGGCGGCCATGGGACTGGCGTTGGCGGGCGTGACGCCAGTGGCAGCGGCAGGGGCGGCCATCACGGCGGCGGTGGCGCTGTACGGCGGGGTGCTGCGGCGGGTGAAGGAGGGGCTGGGGTGGTACGCGGCGGTGATATTGCTGGCGGCGGTGTACATCCTGCTGACCATCGTAAGGCCGGGCGGGGTGTTGTTTCAGCCGGCGATGGGGATACCGTTTTGAGTGCTCTGTCCGCCCAACACCGCGCAGCGGTGTCATTCCGAGCCAGTGCTCACACTGGCGTGGGAATCCGTTCCCCCGCCCCCGGAGGGTGTTTTCAAAGAGGGAGGGCCGCAGCCCTCCCTCTTTGGTCGTTTCAAGGGGAAAGGATTTTTAAGGAAAGGGGGAAATCGAAATCCCCCTTTCCTTAAACCGTTCTTTGGTTACTTTCTTTCGGGAAAGAAAGTAACCCGTCGGAGACATAAAAAGATGGAGAAGAAAGTGACCCGCCGGAGGCAAAAGAAAAAAGAAAGCCCCCCCAAAATTTTCTCCCGAAAAAAAGAGGGATTTCCCGACTTTTTTGGTATAGTAAAATGTAACCGCAAAATTCGCAGAAAGGAGGGCCATCATGCGCTTCACCCAGAGCTTTTTAGAGGAGCTCACCGCCCGCAGCGACATCGTGGACGTGGTCTCCGGCTACGTCACCCTCACCCGCCACGGCGGCAACCTCTTCGGCCTGTGCCCCTTCCACAATGAAAAAACGCCCTCCTTCTCCGTCGCACCGGACAAGCAGATCTACCACTGCTTCGGCTGCAAAAAGGGCGGCGACGTCATCAATTTCATCATGGACATCGAGGGCCTCAGCTTTACCGAGGCCGTCCAATTTCTCGCCAAGCGCGCCAATATGCCCCTGCCGGAGGAGGACGAGGGCGCGTCCTCGGCGGACAAGCTCCGCCGCCGCGTGCTGGAGCTGAACCGCGCCGCCGCCCGCTGGTACTACGACCAGCTCCAAGGGCCGCAGGGCCAGCCGGTGCAGGCGTACCTGAACAAGCGTCAGATACACCGGGGCATCGCCGTCCGCTTCGGCATGGGCGCATCTCTCGACCAGTGGGACGCGCTGCTCCGCGCCATGACCGCCCAGGGCTTCACCAAGGAGGAGCTGCTGGCCGCCGGACTGGTGGTGCGCGGCAAAAACGGCGGCCTGTACGACAAGTTCCGCAACCGCCTTATGCTCCCCGTCATCGACGTGCGGGGCGATGTGGTGGGCTTCGGCAGCCGCGTCATCGACAACTCCGAGCCCAAGTACATGAACACCACCGAAACCGTGGCGTACAGCAAGCGGCGCGTGCTCTACGGCCTGAATTTGGCCAAGCGCACCAAGCGTCCCAACATCATCCTCTGCGAGGGCAATTTGGACGTGGTCACGCTCCATCAGGCCGGGTTCGACAACGCCGTGGCCTGTATGGGCACAGCCCTGACCCAGGAGCAGATACGGCTTCTCAGCCGCTTCACCAAGGAGATCATCCTCTGCTACGACAACGACAACGCCGGCACGATGGCCACCGACCGGGCGCTGGAGCTGCTGCGTAACACCGAGTTCACCGTCCGCGTCCTTCGCCTGCCCCAGCGGCTGGCGGATGGCAAATACGTCAAGCAGGATGCCGACGATTTCATCAAATATCAGGGCCGGGATGCCTTCGAGCGCCTGCTCTCCGGCAGCGCCAACGGCGTGGAGTTCAGCATCTCCGAGGTGGCCGCCAAGCACGACCTGAAAAGCGACCAGGGCCGCATCGCCTATGCCCAGGAGATCAGTCAGGTGCTGTGCAAGCTGGAAAACGCCGTGGAGCGTGAGGTCTATACCACCCGTGCCGCCGAGCTGGCCGGCCTGCCGCCGGACGCGCTGCGGCAGGAGGTGCAGCGCGCCGCCAAAGCCGTCGCCGCCAAGGCCCGCAGCAAGCAGCTGCGTCAGGACCTGAACCCGGTGTCCACCCTCCAGCCCGGCGACCGCGCCATGCGCTACACCGACCTTCGCAGCGCCATGGCGGAGGAGGGCGTTCTGCGCCTGCTGGTGCAGGACGACACCCTGTTTTCCGACCAGCCGCCCCTCCGGCAGGAGGAGTTCTCCTCGCCGCTGCTGGGCCGTATATACAGTGAGCTGTGGCAGCGCCGCGGCAGCGGCGGACTGACGGCTCTCTCCGCCGTGCTCACGCCGGAGGAGATGAGCCACCTGACCACCATCCTGCAAAAGCCGGTGTCCGTGTCCAACGGGCCGCAGGAGCTGGCCAGCTACGTCCGCGTCATTCGTGATGAGTACGCAAAGCGCAGCGGCTTCGGCGGGCAAGACCCGCTGGCCGCCGCGCAGGAACGCAATAAAGATAAAAAACAATACGGAGGAAAGCGAACATGAGTGAAGAGAAATACACGCCGGAGCAGCTGGAGCAGATGGCCGATCAACTGATGGCCGGGGATAACGCCCCTGCCGGGGCGGACAAGCCCGCGTCCCAGGACAAGGCCGCCAATAAGAGCGTGCTGGATGAAAAGAAGCTGGCGTCCCTGCCCGCCGCCGCGCTGGTGGCCAAGAACGAGAAGCTGAAGGAGCTGCTCATCAAGGGCAAGAAGAAGGGCAAGCTGGATGCCGGCGAGCTGTCCGAGGTGCTGGACGCCATGGACCTGGAGAGCGAGCAGATGGACTCCATCTACGACTCCCTGGAGGCGCTGGGCATCGAGGTGGACGCGGAGGACTTCCTGGCCGACCTGCCCGATGAGGACGGCGAGCCCGCCATGGAGGAGATCGCCGAGATCGAGGAGGAGGAGCTGGTCGATCCCAACACGCTGGTGGACAGCTTCAACATCGACGACCCGGTGCGTATGTACCTCAAGGAGATCGGCAAAGTGCCCCTGCTCACCGCCGATCAGGAGGTAGAGCTGGCCACCGTCATGTCCGCCGGGCGCGAGGCCCAGGAGCGGCTGGCCCAGGCGGCGGAGGAGGGCGCAGAGCCCATCCCGGAGGACGAGCTGGCGTCGCTGAAGAAGCAGGTCAAGGCCGGTGAAAAAGCCAAGCAGCAGCTGGCCGAGGCCAACCTTCGCCTGGTGGTGTCCATCGCCAAGCGCTACGTGGGCCGCGGTATGCTGTTCCTGGACCTGATCCAGGAGGGCAACCTGGGCCTCATCAAGGCTGTGGAGAAGTTCGACTATACCAAGGGCTATAAATTCTCCACCTACGCCACCTGGTGGATACGTCAGGCCATCACCCGCGCCATCGCCGACCAGGCCCGCACCATCCGCATCCCCGTCCACATGGTAGAGACCATCAACAAGGTCATCCGCGTCTCCCGCCAGCTGTTGCAGGAGCTGGGCCACGACCCCAGCCCCGAGGAGATCAGCGAGGAGATGAATATGCCCGTGGACAAGGTCCGCGAGATCCTGAAAATCGCACAGGAGCCGGTGTCCCTGGAAACGCCCATCGGCGAGGAGGAGGACAGCCACCTGGGCGACTTCATCCCCGACGAGGCCGCCAGTGAGCCCAGCGAGGCCGCCAGCTTCACCCTGCTGAAGGAGCAGCTGGTGGACGTGCTCTCCACCCTGACCCCCCGCGAGGAGAAGGTGCTGAAGCTGCGCTTCGGCATCGAGGATGGCCGCACCCGCACTCTGGAGGAGGTGGGCAAGGAGTTCAACGTCACCCGTGAGCGTATCCGTCAGATCGAGGCCAAGGCCCTGCGTAAGCTCCGCCACCCCTCCCGCTCCAAGAAGCTGAAGGACTTCCTCAGCTGACCGTCCCGCGCCGGGCGCTATCCGCGCTTTTACAGGTTTTTATAAAAAAATCCCGGCTTCTTTTCAAGTTTTTCCCGGTTCTTTTTCAAGGTTCTTCAAGGTTATTTATAAGTAAATACAAGCAAAAAGCGAGGCAAAATGCCTCGCTTTTTGCTTGTGCAAAATCACAACAAACTTAAAAACCAAAGATACGGAACGTTCCTGGAACGACCCGGAAAAGTGACAAAAGATTTTTTGCCGTTTTCTGCTGATTCGTTTTGGTTTTTTGACAGAAAAGTTGCGAGAAAAAATTTTCGCGGCAATAAAACGAAACAAAAAGCGGGCGAAAAATTTATTCTAAACGTATGGTACAAATTTTTACCCGGAGGAAAAACGGACAAAAATCATAAGAAAAGCGGGTCTTTTGTCCCGAAATTGTTTCGGTCAAAATGACGTGAAAAAATTGAAACTTTGTATGCCCTTCCCAAAAAAAGTCAGAAAATTTGACGGCCCGTCCGAATTTCCCTATAATGAATCCCGGAGCAAAAAGACCCCGAAATAGGGAAAGAAAGAGGAAAAACACATGGAAAAGTACCTGGTTCTGGCAACTCTGGTGGGAGCTGTCATCGCGCTGGCCTTCGCCTTCACCATGGGCAAGCGCGTTCTCAGCTTCTCCGAGGGCACCCCCCTCATGAGCAAAATTTCTAAGTCCATCCGCCAAGGCGCCAACGCATATCTGAGGCGGCAATACACCGTTGTAGGTGTGTTTTTTGCCTGTATGATCGTAGTTTTGTGCATTATGGCGGCCTGTAAGTTACTAACTTGGTTCGTGCCCTTCGCGTTCCTGACCGGCGGTTTCTTCTCCGGCCTCAGCGGTTTCGTGGGTATGCGTATCGCCACCAAGGCCAACTGCCGCACCGCCAACGCCTGCCGCGACGGCCTGAACAAGGGTCTGCGTGTGGCGTTCTCCGCCGGCAGCGTCATGGGCTTCACCGTGGTGGGCCTGGGCCTTCTGGACATCTCCGTCTGGTTCTTGCTTCTTCGCTTTGTTTTTAAACTTGATGCTGCAAATATCACGAGCGCGATGCTTACTTTTGGTATGGGTGCCAGCTCCATGGCGCTGTTTGCCCGCGTGGGCGGCGGCATCTTCACCAAGGCGGCTGACGTGGGCGCTGACCTGGTGGGCAAGGTGGAAGCCGGCATCCCCGAGGACGACCCCCGCAACCCCGCCGTTATCGCCGACAACGTGGGCGATAACGTAGGCGATGTGGCCGGCATGGGCGCTGACCTGTACGAGTCCTATGTGGGCTCTATCATCTCCGCCTCCGCGCTGGGCGTGGCCGCGTTCTCCGACCAGGCGTTCAAGGCTATGGCCATCCCCATGGTCATGGCGGCGGTGGGCATCATCTGCTCCATCATCGGCTCATTCTTCGTCAAGACCGAGGAAAACGCCGACCAGCGCACGCTGCTGAAGGCGCTGTCCCGGGGCACGAACCTGTCCGCGATCCTGATCGCCATAATCTCCTTCTTCCTGGTGCGCGGCCTGCTGGGCATGGAGCACTGGGGACTGTATGTGGCCATCCTGTCCGGCCTGGTGGCCGGCGTGCTCATCGGCAAGGCCACCGAGTACTACACCTCCGACACCTATAAGCCCACCCAGGAGTTGAGCGGCAAGAGCCAGACCGGCTCTGCCACCATCATCATCGGCGGCCTGGGCCTGGGCATGCTGTCCACCGCGCTGCCCATCGTCATCGTGGCGGTGTGCATCCTGCTGGCGTTCTTCCTGTCCGGCGGCGCGTCCAGCACCGGCATGGGCCTGTACGGCATCGCGCTGGCTGCCGTGGGTATGCTGTCCACCTTGGGCATCACCCTGGCCACTGATGCTTACGGCCCTGTGGCCGACAACGCCGGCGGCATCGCCGAGATGGCCGGTCTTGAGCCGGAGGTCCGCAAGCGCACAGACGCGCTGGACTCCCTGGGCAACACCACCGCTGCCACCGGCAAGGGCTTTGCTATCGGCTCTGCCGCCCTGACCGCCCTGGCCCTGATGGCCTCCTACATCGAGAAGGTGAAGGAAGTGGGCGCGGACGTGACCTTTGAGGACTTCTCCCTGATGAACCCCGTGGTGCTGGTGGGCTTGTTCATCGGTGCGTGCCTGCCCTTCGTGTTCGCCGCGCTGACCATGAACTCCGTGGGCCGTGCGGCCCAGAGCGTGGTGCTGGAGGTGCGCCGCCAGTTCCGCGAGATCGCCGGCCTGATGGAGGGCAAGGCAGATCCCGACTACGCACGGTGCGTGGATCTATGCACCAAGGCCAGCCTGAAGGAAATGGTGCTGCCCACCGTTATCGCGGTGGTCACGCCCATCGTGGTGGGTATGATCCTGGGCTTCAAGGGCGTTGTGGGCCTGCTGGCCGGCGCGACTGTCACCGGCTTCCTGATGGCTATTTACATGGCCAACGCCGGCGGCGCGTGGGATAACGCCAAGAAGTACATCGAGGCGGGCAACTTCGGCGGCAAGGGCAGCGACTGCCATAAGGCCGGCGTGGTGGGCGACACCGTGGGCGATCCGTTCAAGGATACCGCCGGCCCGGCTATCAACATCCTCATCAAGCTGCTGAGCATGGTGTCCATCGTGTTCGCGGGCCTGATCGTGAATTTCTCACTGCTGTAAAGGAAATCAGAGCGCAAAAAAGAACCGCCGGATGGCGGTTCTTTTTTGTGTGTCAACATATGAGTGCCTGTCACGGCTGCTTTCTTCGAGGGTAAGGAGCTTTTGCGTCGGCGCGGTATACAAGATAATCCAAACTGACACCGTACAGGTCGGCCAGCTTGACAGCGTAGGCTAAGGGCAGCTCCCGCTCCTCGCGTTCATATTTTGAGTAAAGCGACTGGTCGCACATCAGATAATCGGCGACCTTTTGCTGGGTGTAATCCGCATCCTCGCGCAGGTCGCGTATTCTTGTTTTCATTATCATCACCGAAGTTCATTATAGGGAAACATAATTTTCCTATTGCAATTTTGGACTATATGTCCTAAACTATGCATATAAGGGGGTGAGACGATGGCTGATTACAAAAAGATGTATGTAATCATGGTTGATGCGGCGGAGAAGGCGATGGAATTGCTGATCGAGGCGCAGCGTCAATGTGAGGCGCTTTACATCGAGACGGAAGAGCCTTCCGACAGGGAGGACGCATAAAAAAGAACCGCCGGATGGCGGTTCTTTTTCATTCTTATTGTTAGGGCTCGGCGGGGTGCTTTTGGCAATTTACACCTTTGCTTATGTCTCCGACGGCCTCTTTTCTTTCAACAGCGAAAGAAAAGAGGAAAAGAAACGCCGCCAAAAACTACGTTTTTGGATTTCCTTGCGCGGCTTCACTTATTCGTTATCTTGCTGGAATAAGCCACGCGAACGCTGTGCCGCATAGACTTCTCATAAATGTTGCATTGTCTCTGCTTCTTGGAGCGCTGCCGCTTTTGCTCTGAAATGCAGGCGCAATCTGTTCTACCGTGGCTGGGGTCAGCGGCAGCGGCGCAGACGCAGAGACAGCCCTTTTGGTCACTTTTGGGGCTGCGGCCAAAAGTGACCCGCGCCGGGGCGCGGAACATCCTTTGCTGCTACTGATACAGCGACAGGGTGGTGCGGCAGTGGGCGGCGAACTCCTGGCGGACATCCTCCGGGGACAGCAGCTCCGCCTGCGGGCCGAACTGGGCCAGCCAGCCGAAAAACGTAGGCCCGACCTCCACCGGGGCGGTGACGACCACGCTGTCGCCGTCGGGGCGGATATGGGCGTCTGCGCCGAAGCGGTCGATGACCACGTTGGTCAGGGCGCGGTCGAACCGCAGGCGCACCGTCTCCGTGCGTCCGTTATACATATCGAAAATGGTCTTGACGTAGCGGCCCAGGTCAAAGCCCTCCGGCAGGGGGTCGCGGGGCGTATCGGTGACGGTGAGACCTTCCATGCGGTCTACCCGGTAGTGGCGGTAGTCCTCGATAGCCGGGTCGTAGGACACTAGATAATAATGCCGGTCCACGCACAGGGACACGGGATCGACACGGTACAGCGCGCCATCGCGGCGATAGGCCTTGCTGCCGTCGGGCTGCCAGTCGAAGTAGCGGAATGTGACCTGGCGGTCATCGTTGATGGCGGTGTGGAGGCCGTCCACGGCGTAGTAGAGCTGCTCGTTGTGGGTGCGGACGCGACCCAGGACGTAGACCTGCCGCCGGAGCTGGCGGGCGTTGGGGCGGCTGGTCAGGTGCTCCAGCTTGTTGATGAGCTCCATGCTCTTGCTCTGGGTGAGGAACGGGGACGACTGCACCACGTCGATGAGCAGCTTCAGCTCCGGGAGCTGGAAGTCCCGCTGGCCGAGAAAATAGCCGTAGGTCTTGCCGCGGACGGACTGGACATCCATGCCGTACAGCGACAGCAGCTCCAGGTCGTCGTAGACGCTCTTGCGCTCGGCGGTGATGCCATGGGCTGCCAGGTAGGACAGCATATCCTGTAACGTTTTGGGGTGCTGCTCGTCCGTCTCCTCCTGCAAAAAGCGGGCCAGGTACAGCAGCTTCAGCTTCTTGTTGGCCATGTTGCGCCTCCTTTCGGCTTCGTAAGACGATTATAGCAGGGACGGGCGGAAATGAAAACCATTTTTTCCCCGGCGGCGGCTTTACAGCGGGGAAATTATCGGATATAATAAAGTGCTATGCTATGGACGAAAGGGCGTGAAACCGGTGCAGGTCAATCAAATACGGGCAGGCGCTACGCTGGGCTACGTGTCCATGGCACTGAGCACGGTCATCTCACTGGTGTATACGCCCATCATGCTCCGACAGCTGGGCGACAGCGAGTTCGGCGTGTATCAGGCGGTGCTGCCCATCATCTCCTATCTGAACCTGCTGAGCTTCGGACTGGGCAGCGCCTACGTGCGGTATTACTCCCGCTTCCGGGCCGCCGGAGACAGGGAGGGCTGCGCCAAGCTCAACGGGATGTTCCTTATCACATATCTGTTTTTGGGCGCGGTGGTGCTGGCCATCGGCTTTGGCCTTTCGTACTGCGACGTGATCTTCGGCACGAAGCTGACGGCGGAGGAGATCGATTTGGCGGAGCGGCTGCTGCGTATTCTGTCTGTCAACGCGGCGCTGACGTTCCCTATCAGCGTGTTCGAAAGCCATGTGACCATCAATGAGCAGTATCTGTTCCAGAAGCTCGTGGCCATGGGCAAGCAGGTGCTGAACCCGCTGATCATGATCCCGCTGCTGCTGATGGGCTACGGCTCGGTGATGCTGACCATCGTGTCGCTGGTCTTTACCGTCGTCAGCGGTATCATCAACATCTTCTACTGCCTGAAACGGCTGAAAATGCCCTTCGCGTTCCGGCGGTATGACTTTAAGCTGCTGCGGGAGATGTTCGGCTTTACGGTGTACGTGTTCATCGGCATCGTGGTGGATAACCTGAACTGGAGCATCGACCGGCAGCTATTGACGTGGTTTCACGGCTCGGGGGCGGTGACGGTGTATGTGATCGCCGCCCAGCTGAACAACTATTTCCTGCTGTTCGGCAACGCCATCTCCAACGTGATGACGCCCCGGGTACACCGGCTGGTGGCGGAGAACGCGCCCATGCGGACGCTGGACGCGCTGTTCACCAAGGTGGGGCGGCTGCAATTTATCCTGCTGGGCTGCATCTTCCTGGGGTTCGTGGCCATCGGTCAGTCCTTCGTGGTGCTGTGGGGCGGCGGGGAGCAGTTCCGCATCGACTACTGGACGGCGCTGCTGCTGTTCTTCGCCTGCCTGTGGACGAATATACAGACGGTGGGCATCGAGATCCAGCGGGCCAAGAATATGCACAAGTACCGTTCGCTGGTGTATCTGGGCGTGCTGGTGGGCAACACGCTGCTGTCCATCCCCCTGTGTATCAAGTGGGAGGGACTGGGCGCGGCCATCGGTACGGCGGTGGCCACCATCGTGGGCAACGTGTTTTTGATGAACCGCTATTACTACAAGCATATCGGGCTGAACATCCCCGCCTTTTGGCGGCACATCAGTCACCTGCTGCCGGCTATGCTGCCGCCGGCGGTGACGGCGGTGCTGCTGGCGGTGTTCGTGCATCCCGCCAGCTACTGGGCGCTGATCCCGCCGGGACTGCTGGTGGTGGCGGTGTACGGCGCGTCCATGTGGCTGTTCGGCATGAACCGCTATGAGCGAAGCCTCATCACCGGGCCGCTGCGGCGTATCGTCCGGCGGTGACGGGGAAATCAGGGAAACGGAGGAACGGACTATGGGAAGAAAGATCGCTACCTTTTTCCGGCAGCTGAAGCATTTGAGCTTGGCGCGGCTGAAGCTCCACGTCAACGCCGTCCATGAGGAGACGGGGAAGAACCGCTTCCTCATCTTCTGCGACATGGTGTGGTGCGAGGTGCGCTACGGCATCGGGTATCTGGATTATCACGTGTTTGGCTTTGCCGAGAGGCACGGCGCGGTGCGGAAAACGTATATGACCGCCGTGCAGAACCAGGCGCTGACCCGGCAGATGAACGACCCGACGTATTTCTATCAGCTCAACGACAAGATTGAGTTTGATACCATCTTTGCAGACCTGCTGAAGCGGCGGTTTCTCGACCTGCGTAAGACCGACGCGGCGGGGCTGCGGGAGTTCTGCGCCGGGACGGAGGCCATCTTCTGCAAGCCGGCGGGGCTGTGCGGCGGCGAGGGCATCCAGCGCATCGTGACGGCGGACATTCAGGACTACGAGAAGCTGTACCGGCAGCTGGTGCAGGGCGGGCAGCTGCTCATTGAAGAGCCCATCCGCCAGCACCCGGATATGTGCAAACTGTGCCCTGACTCGGTGAACACCGTGCGTATCGTCACGCTAGTGACGGAGCAGGGCGCGCAGATGGTATACGCCCTGGTGCGGATGGGCATGGGCGGCGTGTGCGTGGACAACGTGTCCTCCGGCGGTATGTACGCCCCGGTGAACGAGCAGGGCCAGCTGTACCGCCCCGCGTTCTGCGACAAGACGGGCAAGTATTATGACCGCCACCCGGTGACGGGGACGGACATCGTGGGCTTCCAGATCCCGCTGTTCGACCAGGCGTTGGCGCTGTGCCGCACGGCGTCCAAGCGGGTGGAGGCGCACCTGAAGTATATCGGCTGGGATGTGGCCATCACGCCGGACGGCCCGGTGCTGGTGGAGGGAAACAACCTGCCCGGCTACGATATGTGCCAAAACGCCGGCCACGTGGACGAGGGGATGCTGCCCCGGTTCGAGAAGCTGCTGGGCCGGCCTATCATGTGAGGAGGACGGGATCATGCGGAGAAAGGAAAAGGAGCGGGACGCGGCGTTCGCGTGGCAGGTGCTGCGCTGTGCGCCATACGCCGTTATCGCCATGACGGCGGAGGACGGGACGCCCTACTGCGTACCGATGAACCAGGTGGCGGACGAGGCCGGGAACGCGGTGTATTTCCACTGTGCCGGGGCGGGCCGGAAGTGGGAGATCCTGGCGAAAGAGCCGAAGGTCTGCCTTACCGCCGTGTCCAAGGCGGAGATCGTCCCCGGCAAGCTGACCACGGCCTACGACTCCGCCGTGGTGCACGGACGCGCTTTGGTGGTGCGCGATGCGGAGGAGAAGTGGCACGCGCTGCGGCTGCTGGTGCAGACACTGGACCCGGTGTCCGTGGAGAAGGCCCACATGTGCTCACAGCAGAGCATGGAGCGCACCATGATCGTGAAGCTCGTGCCGGAGGAGATCACCGGCAAGCAGGGCAAGGGCGACGATTGAATGGGAAAACTGCCGATTCAGCTCGGTGTTGCCGCGCTATTTTTCATCCCTGTCATTCCGAGCCAGTGCGTACACTGGCGTGGAAATCCGTATTCCTGAACAGGGGAGAACGGATTGCCGAAACCAGTCTGCGGACTGGTTTCGCAATGACAGCGCGGAAACATTTGCCGAAATTGGAGAAAAGAACTGCTCAGGCCAAAGGGCCTGAGCGGTTTTCTTATATGACCGTCCACAGCAGCGGGTCGGTGACATCCACCCGGATCACATCCCCGGTGGGGGCGGTGATGCCGCCGGCATTATACGCATCGGGGAAGTCCAGCGTGTAGAGCGCGGCGCGACAGCGCTCCTCCTCCGTCAGCAGGGAGAGGTCGTAGGTAAAGGGGTACTCCGCGTCAAAGCAGGGGATGGTGATCGTCGAATTGTCATCCAGCGTGACCACCAGATCGGGGGCAATGGCGTCGTCAGGGAAGTACCGGACGGTGGCGATGAGAACATCGTCCTCCACCGACAGGCTGCTGACATAGGGCCACATACCCATCAGCTCAAACCGCTGGCCGGGCCAGCAGTAGCCGCTGCCGTCGTAGTCCGGCCAGTCGTCGCTGCTGTATTCATACGTCAGGACGCTGTCGGCTTCGGCCTCGTATGCGGGATAGACCTGCTCGTGGGTGGGGTAGTCCGGCTCTGGTTGACGAGGGGTGAAGTCGATGGTGTTGATGAGGATGAGTGCGGCGACCAGTACCGCGATGACAATGGCTAGATCTCTGCCGAGCTTCTTGTCGGTCGCTTTGGGGAAAAACGTGGCCACAAGGTTCTCTACATCCTGAAAAGAGGGCTTTTTCGTCTGCTCCTCATAGCAGACCTTCTTTTCGTAGCACACCTTATCCCGGGGGTGGTTCGGCACAGCGCCGGTGATGGCGCTGCGGTCATCCAAATAGTGGATGCTGCCGTCGGGATCGATGCGCTCCCGGCGGGGCGGGCGGTTGTACGCGCCGCACTTGGGGCACATACCCTGCTTTTCGTAGCTGTACGTGCGGCCACAGGTCTTGCAGCGGATGATGGGCATGGGTGGACCTCCTCTCTGTCTTTGGCCCTATTATACAGGCAGACGGGGGGATTTGTCCATCAACTTCAGGTTGCGGCGGGAAAATTTTTGAAAGGGGAGGGCTACTTCAGGTTGCGGATAAAAAAGGGCCGCCGGAGGGCGGCCCTTCTTTGTTTGCCCTCTCCGTCCTCGCTGCGCTCGGCCACCTCTCCCAAAGGGAGAGGCAAGGGACGGGGGGTGCGGATTCCCACGCCAGTGTGAGCACTGGCTCGGAATGACAGGGGAAGGACAATGAGTGGCAGAGGGTCGTAGGGGCGGACGGGTCTGCTCCGCCCGAATGTGACGCATGGGATTTCGGTAGGCGGTGCGTAGGGGGCGATGCCCACATCGCCCCGTATGCCGCGGCATATCTCTCCCTCCGTCAAAACCTGCGGTTTTGCCACCTCAGCTACGCTTCGCTACGCACAACCCAGTGTGCACCCCAAGGGTACTTGCTTCGCGGCGAGCACTGGGCCGCCTCACAGAGGGAGGCGAGGGGAGCTGTGCATCTTTCAGCGCCAGGTGGGGCTGTAAAAGTACATGGCCAGCATACCTGGGCCGACGTGAGCGCCGGTGACGGGCTCGTGACACACGGTCAGGATCGGGCCGGTGCAGCCGCTCTGCCGCAGCAGGGTGGTCAGGTGCAGCGCCTCCGCCGGGGCGGCGGCGTGGGAGAGGCCCACCGGGGCGGACTTGTCCTCCACCAGCTCGTTATACAGGGCCACGAGGGTATCCATGGCCTTTTTCCGGCCACGCTCCTTGGTACGCACCACGATCTTGCCGTTCTCGTCGCCTTGCAGGATGGGCTTGATTTGCAGCAGCGTGCCGGCCAGGGCCGCCGCGCCGGAGAGCCGTCCGCCCTTGCGGA
>OLSB01002577.1_pt1 | contig 14699 bp, 10 predicted proteins | sample 1672071 | NCBI WGS metagenome assembly OLSB01 (sample SAMEA3136642, study PRJEB25190) | human gut metagenome | biome: human gut; feature: human-associated habitat; material: faeces | place: Austria | collected 2013 | reverse complement strand
TTTCTCTGCACAAGCAAAAGCCGCCTGCCGGACGGCCCGGCAGGCGGCTTTTGCGGTTGCGAATGGGTATCGGGATGGATGAAGAGGGGGAAATGTCAATTATGCAGTCTTTTTCACTGTCTGCTTTTTGGTCGCATAGATGAACAGCGCCAGCATGGCGATCGCAAAGAGGATGCCCACCGGGTAAGCAACTGCGGTGTTATAGATGGTAGCACCCTCAGCAGTCTTATGGTTCAGCAGGCCGCCCAGGCACTCGGGAGCCAGCACGAAGTAAGTAGCGGACACGGCACTCATAAAGGCAGCGGGCACTGCGGTGATCCAGTAGTTCTTCTTCTCCTTGAACAGGTACATGGAAGCGGCCCACAGAACGATCATGGCCAGCGTCTGGTTGGTCCAGCTGAAGTAGCGCCAGATCACGGTGTAGTTGATGAAGCCCAGCGCGTTGCCGATGCCCAGGAATGCGCCCACGCCCAGCACGGGGATGCAGAGCTTCAGGCGGTTGCCGTAGCCGTCCTGATCGATCTTGAACCAGTCGGCCAGGGTCAGGCGGGCAGAACGGAAGGCGGTATCGCCGGAGGTGATGGGGCAGACGACCACGCCGATCATGGCCAGTGCGATGCCCACGCCGCCCATGGTCTTGGAGCAGACATCATAGATGGCCTTGGACTGACCCATTGCCAGTGCCTGGGCCAGACCGGTGTTCAGGCCATCAGTGACCTCGTACAGAGAGCAGCCTGCAGCGGCCCAGATCAGGGCAATGACACCCTCGCAGACCATGGCACCGTAGAACACGAAGTGGCCCTGCTTCTCACTCTTCATACAGCGGGCCATCAGAGGCGACTGGGTGGAGTGGAAGCCGGAGATCGCGCCGCAGGCAACCGTGATGAACATGAAGCTCCAGATGGGCGTGCCCGACGGGTGCATGCTGCCGAAGTGATCCCAGATCTCAGGGATGGTATAGGCAGGGTTGGTGAAGATACCAAAGATGACACCGATGGCCATGATGATGAGGCAGATGCCGAACACGGGGTAGATCTTGCCGATGACCGCATCGATGGAGATAAAGGTCGCGATGAAGTAGTAGGTCAGAATGATGACCAGCCAGAACAGCAGCGAGGTCATCACGCCGGATGCGCCGCTCTGGCTGCACAGCTCAACGATCAGACCGGCAGGGCCGACGGCAAACACGGTGCCCACCATGATCAGCAGCACAACAGAGAACACACGCATCACGTTCTGCATCACAGGGCCTAAGTATTTGCCGGTGATCTCCGCGATGGAAGCACCGTCGTTGCGCTCACTCATCATGCCGGAGAAGTAGTCATGCACACCACCGGCAAAGATGGTGCCGAAGGTGATCCACAGGAACACCACAGGGCCCCACAGAGCGCCCTGCATGGCACCAAAGATGGGGCCAAGGCCCGCAATGTTCAGCAGCTGGACGAGGAACAGCTTCCACTGGGGCATCACGACATAGTCCACGCCGTCGTTGATGCGCACAGCAGGCGTTTCACGGTCGTCCGGGCCGAAGGTATTGTCCACGATCTTGCCATAGACGAAGTATCCGCCCACCAGGATCGCAAGACAGAGCAGGAAACTAATCATACCAGAAACCTCCTTTTTGCCCCTGCCGGCCGCGGCCCCATTCTGCCGCATACCCGGGGCTCTTTTCTGGCCTCATGGTAGCATACTTTTTTCCAGCGGAGAAATATCTTTCCGGCATGGGGCCATATTGTTTCTGATATAGCTGCAAAGAATTTTTGCCGCTTTTCTGTTTATTTTTTGACCATTTATCAGCAAAAATAAAACCGGGCGCTTATTTTCGCCCGGTTTTGCATCCATTTATTGGTTTTTCTGTCAATTTCAAAGGAAGCAACCTTTGCCGTGCCTTAGCCGGAAAGCCCCTTTATTTCACGGTGGAAGCCGCTTCCTTGTGGAGCAGATTCACAAAGGCCTGCTCCTCGGGGCGCAGGCGGCCCTTGTCCGGGTAGACCAGCACATCCCGCATCTGCTGGCGCTGGGCCGGGCACTTCTTCAGCACCAGATGGTACTGCTCCAGTGCCCTGCGGGGCATGGGCGATGCCCACATGTAGGCCGTGGGCAGCCGCTGCAGGATCGAGAACTGGCTGCACCGCTCATACACATGGATGCGGCGCTCCGGGTTGACATGCCAGCGCACACCGTCGCCGCCCTTCTCGCCGGGCAGCTGGAAATCATCGTGGAGGATCTCCATATACTTGTCCAGCTCAGACAGGTCGCGGATCGCCTTCCGGGCCAGCGGGCCGTCCCGGTTGGTCAGCAGACTGTATTCAAAATCCATAATGGGTTCCATTTTCAGGCCCCGCTGGGCGCAGTAATGGGTATAGTGCTCGTCATCCTCCACGGCGTACCGCAGCAGAGCCAGATGATACCCCTGCCGCAGGACATGATCCAGTGCCTCCATGGAGCCGCCCTCCCGGATGTGGATGTGGAGCCGCTCAATGGAGGCCGCCTGCTCCAGATAATCCACCGCCGCATAGGAGGCATAGGTGGCGTGGGGGATCATTACCCGCAGTTCGGCGCAGCGCTCCTGCTCCTCCTGCACGCTCCGGTCCAGCCGGTCCACCTCCCGCAGCACCCGCTCGGCCTGCTCGATGAAGTGCCGCCCCTGCTCCGTGGGGATCATGCCGGTGGATGACCGCTCAAAAATGCGGAGATGGTATTCTTCTTCCAGATTTTTCAGCGCCTTGCTCACATTGGGCTGAGCGGCATACAGCCGCTTTGCCGCCGCACTCACAGATCCGCATTCCATGATGGCGACGAGATACCGCAGTTCTGTAATGTTCAACTTTTTCTCTCCTTTTGGCGTTTTTATCCCTTGCGCCTAGTTTATCAGGCGGCACACGGGGCTGTCAAGCGTTGACGGGGCCCCGCTGCCGTTTTATAATGTAAGAAACAATCTGCCCGAAAGAGGTCGAAGAGGATGGAAGAAAAAAACTACCGCGTTCTGCGCATTGAGGAGCAGCTTTATGGCTGCGAGGAGCTGCCCGAGGGCCAGCCCGTGCTCTGTGATGTCCTGCTGGAGGCTGCCGACGGCACGCAGCGGGTTCTCCCCTACCCGGATGCCGAGCTGACCCGGCTGGACATCAACGAGGGCAGCACTGTCACCCTGCAGGATCACAGGCTGACCAAGGCGGCGCACAAGGTCTATTTCACCCGCCACGGCGAGACCGTGTGGAACGTGGAAAACAAGATCTGCGGCATGACCGACAGCCCACTGACCGAAAAAGGCCGCGCCCAGGCCCGGGAGCTGGGCGAAAAGCTCCGGGCCAGCGGTCTCCGGATCGATGAGATCCTGTACTCTCCCCTGTCCCGCGCCGCCGACACCGCCCGGGCCATTGCAGAGGCCACCGGCATTCCTGCCCGGTGTGAGCCCCGGCTCCGGGAGCAGTGCTTTGGCCGCTACGAGGGCACGCCCCGGGACGGCGAGGAGTTCCGCATTTCCAAGACCCACTTTGCCGACCGCTACTCCGGCGGCGAGAGCATGATGCAGCTGGCCCAGCGCATCTACAACCTGCTGGACGAGCTCCGGGCCGACACCGACAAGACCTACCTGCTGGTGGCCCACAACGGCATTGCCCGGGTGGTGCAGTCCTATTTTTACGATATGACCAACGAGGAGTACGCGGCGGCAGGCATCAAAAACTGCGCGTTCGTGGAGTTTACATTCTGAACAAAGAAAGGACCCGCCGAGGGTCCTTTCTTTGTTTGCGGTTATTCCGCCTGGCGGTAATGGAACTGCTGGTCTCTGGTGATGAACAGGCCGATGCTGACCAGCAGAGCGGCCAGCTCGGCGGCTGTCACGGCCAGCCAGATGCCGTCAATGCCCAGCAGGAGCGGCAGCAGCAGAATCGCCGCCACCTGGAACAGCAGGGTGCGCAGGAACGAGATGAGCGCACTGGTCACACCATCGCCCAGGGCCGTGAAGAAGGAGGACGCATAGACGTTGAACCCCATAATAAGGAAGCTCAGGCCATAGAGCCGGAAGGCCCGGGTGGTCAGAATGAGCAGGTTTTCATCATAGCCCACAAAGAAGCGGGCCACATGGGGGATGATGAACATGGAGCCGATGGTCATCACCACCGCAACCACGCCGATGAGCTTCAGGCTCTTGCGGTAGAGGTTGTTGACCTCTTTGCGGTTATTGGCACCATAGTGGTAGCTGACGATGGGCGCACTGCCCACGGCGTAGCCCACAAACACCGCCACGAACAGGAAGGATGCATACATGATCACACCATAAGCGGCCACGCCATCCTCGCCCGCAAAACGGAGCAGCTGATAGTTGTACAGGATGTTCACCAGCGACATGGAAAGGTTGGTCATCAGCTCAGAGGAGCCGTTCACACAGGCTTTCAGCAGCACACCGCCCTCAAACTGCGGGCGGCAGAGGTGGAGCAGGCTGGTGTTTTTCCGGTTGAGGAAGTAGAACACCGGCAGCAGGCCGCCCACCACCTGGCTGAGCATGGTGGCAATGGCGGCACCCTCCACGCTCCAGTGCAGGATGCCCACCAGCAGCACGTCCAGCACCATGTTGGTGCAGCCCGCGCCCACCGTGAAATAAAAGCCCAGATGCGGCTTTTCGGCGGTGACGAAAAAGCTCTGGAACATATTCTGCAGGATAAAGGTGGGCAGGCTGAGCATCAGCACCCTGCCATAGCGCAGGGCGTAGTCCAGCATCTCACCTTCTGCACCCAGCATCAGGGCCACCGGCCGGAGCAGCAGCATCCCTAGCACGGACAGCACGATGCCGGCGATCAGCGCCGTTGACATAAACAAACTGAAATAGCGGTCGGCACGGGCTTTATCGCCCTCACCCAGCGTGATGCCCACGATGGCGCTGCCGCCGGTGCCCAGCATAAAGCCGACTGTGCCCACCAGCATGGGCACGGGCATGATGAGGTTGACTGCCGCAAAGGCCGTTTTGCCCACAAAGTTTGAGACGCACAGGCCGTCCACAATGCCGTAAATGGAAGTGAACAGCATGGTGCCGATGCAGGGCAGCACAAAACGGATCAGCCGTGAATAATCAAAGTGATCCGAAAGTTGGATTTTCTGTTTTGACATAGATTCTCCTTTTTGCAGGGGTGGATCACATCATCCCGCCGGGCCGCCAGCCGGTGCAGTAGCGGGCGTAATCGCGGTCGGCCTGTTTGACGTAAAGGAGGAACTGTTCCCTGCCTTCCTTGTCCGTGACCTGACGGACTTTGGTGGGCAGGCTCTGGCGCTGGAGCAGCTCCAGTTCATCGTTGAGCTCTTCCTCGGTATCAAAAGCATCCAGCTTGGTCCAGTGGGTGGCAAAGAGCCAGATGTTTGCAAGGGTGTTATTCATATTCAGTCTCCTTTTCCGGGGCATCGGCAAGGGTGTCGGCCCGGTAGAACGGCGCAATGGCGTTGGCATCGCCGTGGCGCACGATGGAATAGGTAATGTCGCAGTAGGGCTGGATGGCCGTGCTCTTTTCCACGGTGGAGATGAGCAGCACCTGCAGCTGCAGGCGGCGGAACAGCTCCATCATGGGGCGGATGCGGTCACTGGTCATCTTGCTGAAGGCCTCGTCCAGCAGGACAAGGCGGATGCTGTTCTCGCTCTTCTGGTAGATCTGCAGCAGGCTGGCGCAGATGGCCACATAGAAGGGAGCCTGGTTTTCGCCGCCGGAGGAATCGCGGCTGACGCGGGAAAGATAGGCCTGCTGGCCCGAGACGGTGTTGGTCACCTTGATGTCATAGTCCAGATAGGTGCGGTAGTCCACATAATCCGAGAGGGTGGCACCGGAGGTAGTGCGGCCCTCCTGCCGGGCCCTGGTGTTCTCGTCCACATCGGCCATGATCTTTTCCATCAGCGCGTCCACCTGCCGCTCGTAGACGGGGTCGGCGGTGGCGGCAAGGTTGTCCAGCGAGTCGCCGTCGGTCATCTGCTGGTTGCCCTTGTCCACAATGACCTGATAGAAGGCGGCCAGCTGGGGGTCACGGCTGGGCTCCAGCTCAAAGCGGTAGACTTCCTCGCCGTAGGTCAGCTGCTCCATCACCTTGTTCAGCTCCCGGAACTGGCGGCGGGCGTTGAAGATATCATCCTTCATCCGGAAGAGGATATCCTTGCGGAAGCGATCCTTGCAGTCCCGCTGTGCCTGCTCCAGCCGGGCGGCATAGCGTTCCAGATCAATGCGGACAAGGCTGTCGTGCTGGGCGCGGTACTGCTCCACTCCGGCCAGACCCAGCGGATAATCGCAGACGTAGTGCTCGTTGTAATCCCTCTGGGCGGGTTCCAGCGTGGAAGTGAGATAAGCTCGCAGGGCATCGTCCAGCCTGGTCTGTGCCTTTTCGGCAGTCTGCGCGGCGGCACGGGCCGTGCGCCCGCCCGTCATCAGGCCCTTTTTGCGTTCCTGTGCCAGAGGCTCCAGCAGCGGGTGCTGTGCAAAGAATGCCTCTGCCGCCTCCCGGCTCTGTGCGGCGGTCTCCACCGCCTTACCCTGCTCTGCCTCACAGGATGCGATCTGCTTTTCGCAGACGCGGATATCGCCGCCCACCTGCTCCACGGCCTTGCGGGCGGTCTCCCATGCGGCTTCCCGGGCTTCTTCCTCGCGGTAGAGCTGCTGCAGCATGGGGTTCTCGCGGCAGTCCGCCAGCTTCTGCTCCTGCGCGGCGTAGTCGGCACGGGCGGCATCCAGCGCAGCCCGGCTGGCCCAGAGTTCGGCCAGCTGTTCCAGCGCATGGCCCCGCAGGACGTTCTGATACTGGTCGTAGGCAGATTTCAGGGTCTTTTCGGTCTGGGCGGCTTCGCGGCAGCGGTCGGCCTGGGCGGCAAGCTGTGCTTCCAGCGCTTCGGCACGCTCCCTGCGGGCATCCAGGCCGATATAGCGCTGGGGCCTGCGCAGGCGTTCCAGCCGGAAGGGATGGTGGCGCAGCAGGTCCCGGGTGGCGCTGTCGGGGAAATGTTCCAGCGTATCGGGGGTGTCGCAGCAAACGATGCGGCGCAGGATGGTGTCCGCATACTGTGCGGCCAGCGGGTTTTCGCTGGTGACCTGGGCGGCAAGGCTGTCGGCGGGGGCCGTCTCCGCATGGCGGTCCGCCTTGCGGATGCCCGGGGTATCCAGCAGGCTGATGGGCCCCACCCGGTCGCCCAGCGCCACAAAGGCGCTCTTGGCGGCGGCATAATGGGCAGGCGGCACTAGGATATCGAACCGGCGGTCGCCCAGGCAGGCTTCCACACAGTCCTGCCAGCTCTCGTCGGCCACGGTCAGCAGCTCACAGAAGATCTTTGCATCCGCTGTCATGCCGCGGCTTTTCAGCTCGGCATTCACGGCATCCCGCACTTTGGTGGCGGCATCGCCGTGGGGGTAGACCCACTTGCCGCCGGACACGGCGTTCAGCTCGGCCCGCAGGGCCTCCTGCTCTTTTGCCAGATCCGCCGAAGCCTGCCGGGCAGCGAAATACTGCTCCTCCAGCGGCTTTTCGATGCGAGCCAGTGCCTCGGTCAGGGCGGGGAGATGTTCCGCTGCCAGGCGCTGGGGCCAGAGCTCCTTCTCCACCGCAAAGCCGCTGCGGTTCAGCTGGGTCAGCAGGCCGGTGATGGTATCCGCAGTTGCTTCCAGACTATTCCTTGTCCGGGCCGCTGCATCCAGCGCGCTCTTTTTCCGGGCCAGCTCCTCGGTCAGGGCATCCAGTGCCCGGCCCGCGCCGCTGTCACCGGCCGCTCCGTGGGCCGCCAGATAGGCCCGGCGGGCTTCGGCTTCGGCGTTCTTGGCGGCCTCGTATTTTGCGTTCAGGTCGGCCAGCTGGCGGCGGCCTGCATCCAGATGGCTCTGCCAGGAGGCATCCTCACCGGCATCCGCTTCGGCGCGGGCCAGCAGGGCCGCGCCCCGGTTGACAAGGGCATCCGTCTCTTTGGCAGCGGCTTCCCGGCCATACGCCACGATCTGTTCCAGCGCGGCGGCACGGGTCTGGGCCTCGGCCAGAACGGCGTGGAGGTTTTCCAGCTCCACCCGGTCGCCCTGCAGCGCTTCCAGATCCAGCTCAGGCTGTGGCAGGATGTACTGGTACAGGAACTCCCGGAAGTTGGGGATCTCGTCCATGCTGGTGCCCATCTGGAACACTTCGTTGAACTTTTTGCCCAGCGGGCTGGAGGCGCGGCCAATGCCCAGGGCGCGGCAGATGCGGTCCCGGGCCTCGCTGGGGCTGCGGGTGTAGGACAGACGGCCCACGGCGGGCTTGAAATCCTCCTTGGCGCTGGGGGCACCGGTGCGCGGATCAAGGAAGGGCAGCTTTTCCAGCGTGATGCCGTCCTCGGAGATGTACCAGGTCTGGTCGCCGGGGTGGAGCTCCTGCATGGGGCCCTCGGATTCCACCCTGACAGCGATGACAAAGTTTGTCCGCTTGACGGTATCCCAGAACTCAGCTCCGATGTATGCCACCGTGCGGCCCGGGCGGCGGTAGGCGTTCTCGCCGCGCTGCTTGGCGTGGACAGAGCCCTGCAGGGTGCGGCCGCTCTTTTTATTGCCCAGGGCATTGAAATTGCGGTTGGTGGTCAGGCAGTAGCGGATGGCATCCAGAATGGTGGTCTTGCCCACCGCGTTGACACCGATCATATAAGTCAGACGGGCACAATCGAAGGTGACATTTTCAAAGTTGTGCCAGTTGATGAGCTTCAGGCGCTTTAATTCGATCATTCTTCTTCCTCCCCGCTGGCATCTCCGTCAGGCCGCTCGTAGAGGGCCAGTTCCTCCCGGGTGCGGCTGCTCTCGGCGGCGGCATCGGCAAGGTCTGCGTCCGGCAGGGCCAGCAGCACAGTGGGGAACACCTCGATGCGGCTGTCCAGACCGGTCAGCCGCCCCACCGGGCGGGCCAGATTGTACCTGCGCAGGGTGCGCATCAGCTCCTCCAGCGTGCGCTGGTCCAGCCGCCGGGGCAGGTTCATCTTCTGCAGCTCCGTCTGCACCTCTTCCACCGTGACCAGCACCTGATCGGCGCTGGCGGCAAGGCTCTCCCGCTTTTGCAGGTAGAGCAGGCGGAGCACCAGCAGCAGGATACTCTCGTATTTCAGCAGCCGGGCCTGACTGCCCTCATGCTCGTTGACCAGCGCCGCCGCCTGCAGCGGAGCCGGGTAAAGCGTTACCGCATAGCCCAGCGGCGCAAACACGGCCCGCACCTCGGGCAGATGATCCTGCACATAGAGGTATTTTGCCCGCTGATCCTCCACGCCGCCCAGCACAAAGCAGTGGTTGAGCAGATAGTTTGCGGTCTCTTCCAGCATTTTATTCGGTTCGGCCATGGTCAGCGTCCTCCCTGCGGGGTGTCAGAATAAACTCTTCAAACCGGAAGCCGCCCCGTTCGACCCAGTTTCCGGTAAGGGTGATATCGTAAGCCCGGCGCGGCGACTGCGAGTAGGTGTGCAGGCCGATGATGCGGGCAAAATCGCGGGGGTATTCCTCCGCCAGCGTGGAGGCAGCCACCGCACTGCGGGCGGCAAGGGCCTGTTTTGCCAGCAGGCCCACGTTCTCCTCAGTCACGGCCATCCGGGCGTAGTCCAGCAGCAGCTGCTGTTCTTTGCGCAGCTGCTCCGCATCCAGCCCGGCCTGCCGCACCGGGGCCAGCGGTGTTTCGCTGCGAGGCGCGGCGGGCGGGTAGAGGGGCTTTGCCCCGAACACCGCCGCCGGGTAGAGGTGCAGGCGCTTTGCCACCGGGCCGTCATCCGGCGCGAACAGCTGATCGGGCGTTTTGATCTCCTCAGCATAGCGGCGGAGCAGGGCGGTGACACTGCCCTGCGAGGAGCGGTCGCTCAGCAGCAGGAACTGTGCCCGCTGCACGGCCCGCTTGCGGTAGCGGATATGGCTCTGGTCGATCTGGCGCATCAGGGTGCTCATCTCTTCCAGCAAATCCCGCAGTTTCTGGATGAGGGCACGCACGGCAGGGGCGGCTTCGCCGGGGGCGCAGCGCTCCACCCGGGCGTAATCCAGCGCCAGCCGGGGCAGGTGCTCTGCCTCGCAGTCGTCCAGCTCCTCTTCAAGATAAGCGCGGTAGTTAAACAGGTTATCGCTGGTCTTGAAGCGGTGGTAAGCGGCGGCCACCACCTTTTCCTCGTACTGGTCGAAGAGCTCCAGCACCTCCTGCGGGGTGCGGTTGCGGGTGAGCCGGTCGATATAATGCCCGATGGATGCGTTCAGCGCCCGCAGGGACTTGTTCAGTGCTTCCAGATCGGAGGCCACCTCCCGCAGAACGTTCTCATAGGGGCTCTTTTCCTCCCCGATGTTCTGCAGCAGCTGCCAGGCCTTGTACAGCTTGCCGGTGTAGGTGACAACGCGCGGGTTCAGGATCTCTTCCAGCGCTTCCAGCAGAGGAGCCACCTCGGGCACAAAGGCAAGGGCAGGCTCTTCCTCATAGCTGCCGGGCTGCTCTTCCAGCCAGCCGGTGCGGCGCAGGCGGAGCAGAAAGCCCAGCGCAAGGGTATGGGGATCCCGGGTGGGCTGTTCGGCTTCGTCGCCCGCGTCATCGGCATCCAGTGCCAGCGGCTTTGCCAGCGCCGCAAAGTAATCCTCGGCCCGGCTCACCGCTTCTGCCCGGGAGATGGAGTAATCCGCCGTGTGGCGGCACTCCTCCCACAGCAGGAGCAGCAGCTCCGCATAAAACGCCCGGTTGGGCCCCGCCAGCGGGCGGAACAGCCGCGGGCTGACCAGTTCAAACAGCTGCATCCAAAGGTTCCTTTCTTTCGACAAAATCTATCTTTTATTGTACCACAATCAGAAGGATTTTGCCACAAATACAAAAAGCCCCGGAGGGCGGCCTTTCAGCCACACTCCGGGGAAAATCATATAATTTGTTTTGCTCAGGCATTTGTATCAATAGCCACCGAGATAGCCATGTAGGTCTGGCCATTCACAGCTTTGACAACAACGCCAACCTGTGTCCATTTCGTGCTCTGTGCGATATTCGCGTTTCCAAGATTGCCGCCTTCGGCAATTTTCTGAACAAACTTATTCAGCTTTGTGCCATCATAGTCAAATGTCGTCACAAATGTAGCTGCACACTTACCATCTTTGGGGCCATCAATTTTGAACCAAACCTTAGACGAATAGCCAAACAGATTCAGCGAGAAATTCAAATCTCCATTTGCTACCTCATCAATATGTTGGTTTGCAATCGCTCTGCACTGTGCGTTATTTTCCAGTTTCTTTCCCTCTGGGCGATTTGCATTGATCGTGCTCATCATCTGAGCTTCTGCCTGAGCCTCAGGGGTCGATGGGGTATCACCGCCGCAGGCGGTGAACAGAACAAGTACCATAGTCGCCGCCAGAATCAAAGCGGCCAGTTTTTTCAGCATTTTCATGTCGGGACCTCCAGTCGTTTTGTTGTGTTTTTCATAATATGCAGGGTGCCTTTCCATTTTGAAGCAGGGCCCCTTCTGGCTTTATTTTATCCAACGACTGTCGCTTTTGTCAATTGCCAGCTTCACCAAATATTTTCTCCTGCTTTTGTTGTTTTTTCCAGAACGAATTTTCGCAAAGATCCTTTGCCATGCCCGGGGCAAAAACCGGAAAATATTTCCGGCGTTTACACAATTCTACCACGATTTGGTGCTAAACTTAAGGCAATGGGAACCGCCGGGTGCCGTTCCTGAACAAGGAAAAGGAGTTTGCCCCATGCAGCATGGTTCCCTGCGCGCTCCGGTGCGCGTTTTCATGGCAGCAGTTCTGCTGTGCCTGAGCTTTCTGGCCGCGCCAAAGGCTGCGGCGGCACAATTGCAGGATGTGAACGGCATCACGCTGCTGTCCTTCGACAGCCAGCAGATCGTCTCCATCGGCAACCAGACCTCGGGCCGGTGCAGCTGGTACGCCCTGCGCTACGCCCGCACCATTCTGGATGGCAAGCCCTGCTCAGGCAGCGGGATGTGGTCGAACGGCGCGGTATGGTCTGCCGCCGGGTACTACGCTTACAGCGGCTCCCTTTCCAACTGCCTTTCCCGCCTGTATGAAGAGCTGCAGGCCGGGCGGCCCGTCATCGTACATCTGAAAAACACCGCTGTCAGCGGCGTGTCCAAGCACACCAACCGTGTGACAAGCTATGAATACCACCTCTCCGGCTCCGGCTGGAAAGAAGTCAATTACCCCCACATCGCCACCAGCAGCACCTACGGACACTGGGTGTGCGTGGTGGGCATCTCCCCCACGGCAGACCCCGAAAACCTGCGGGAGAGCGATTTCTATGCGCTGGACCCCGCACGGGTCAGCGTGAACGGCACACTGGCCGTAACAAAGCTTTTGGATGGCACCATCTGGACTGATAACTCTCCCTTAAAAGTCGCAGCCTGACGCTCCCTTACAAAACACAACAGCCCCCGGAACATGCAGGGTTCCGGGGGCTTCGTGTTTTGTATCGGGGGGTTACAGCTCCTGATAGGCGCTCATCATGGCGGGGATGAACTGCTTTTTGCGGCTGACCACGCCGGGCAGCGTCCAGCTGCCGTCGGCGGCGGGCCGGCTCTCAAAGCCGTTGCTCAACACCTCGGCAGCGTAGCGGCCGGTGCAGATGACCACGCTCTCCTCCTTGGGCACATCGGTCAGCAGCATGTAGAGGTCCTCCACGTTCTGCTTGTTGCGGGCCTCTTCCAGATAGGGCTGGAGCAGCGCCTGCGCGGCCTGCAGGTTTTTGCGGGTCATGTAGCTGCCCTGCGCCACGCCAAAGCGGATATCGCCGCACATGAACACCTTGAAGTCCTGCAAGAACACTTCCTCGGCGGTCTTGCCGTCCAGCTTTTCGCCGGCTTCAAACATCTCGTTGGCAAACTCATTGATGTCCACCCCGGCGAGCTTCGCCAGACGGTTGGCGGCGTTTACGTCGATGGGGGTGCAGGTGGGGCTGCGGAATACCAGTGTATCCGACAGGATGGCGGCCAGCAGCAGACCGGCGGTCTTTTGCGGGATGGTCACGCCGTTTTCATCGTACATCTGGGTGACGATGGTGGCGGTGCAGCCCACCGGCTGGTTGCGGAAATACACCGGGCCGCTGGTCTCCAGACTGCCGATGCGGTGGTGGTCGATGATCTCCAGGATCTCGGCCTGGTCGAAGCCCTCCACCGCCTGTGTGGCCTCGTTGTGGTCCACCAGAATGATGCGGCGCTTGCGCAGGTTGATGATGTTGCGGCGGCTGATCATACCGCAGTACTTGCCGTCTGCATCCAGAATGGGGAAATACCGGTGACGCACCTTTGCCATCACGCGGGTGACGTCTGCCACCGGGGTAACGAGGGTGAATTTCATGATATTGTCCCGGGTCATGTAATAGGAGATGGGCGCGCACTGGCTGATGAGCTTTGCCGCCGCATAGGTATCGCAGGGGGCGCTCATGATGGCTACACCGGTCTCGGCGGCAATGTGCTGGATGGTGCGGCCCACCTTTGCGCCGTTGCAGATGATGATGAGAGAAGCTTCCTTCTCGATGGCGCAAAGCTGGCTTTCGTAGCGGTTGGTCAGGATGACGATATCACCCTTTTCCATGCTGCTTTCCAGCATTTCCGGGGTGGCGGTGCCAATGCGGATGTGACCGGTGGTGCACTCCGCGTCCTCGCTGCCCACCACCATGGTGGCGCCCAGCGTTTCCAGAATATTGCGGTAGCTGGTGCGGCTCTTGGCAAGGATGCCGGTGTCGAACAGGTCCATGTTGGCGGTGGCGATATCCTTCACCGTGATGACACCCTGCAATTCGTCATCCCCGCTGGTCACGGGGAGGGTGTCGATCTTCTGGTCGCGCATGATCTCCCACGCCTTGCGCAGGCTGGTGGAGCCGGGGATGCCGGGCACCTGCCGGTAATCCACATCCCGGATCTTAGGGTTGACGTCGGTGCACATCCGGGGCGGCGTGACCCCGAACTTTTTCAGCACAAATTCCGTTTCCTGATTCATTTTGCCCGCACGCCGGGCCTCGCAAACCAGATCGCTGGTCTTGTTTTTCAGCTCTGCATAGGCAATGGCAGAGCAGATGGAGTCGGTGTCCGGGTTGCGATGCCCGATGACCACGACCTTGTGCGCAGTTTGCTGCATACTGTACCCCCTTATGGGTCTTTACCTTCTTATCATACCTTATCCATTTATCAAAGCAGCGCCCCTCTCCTGCACAGCGGGGCGGGCTGCAACCTTATTTTAACACAACTGCGCCCATGGGTAAAGGGCACTGCACACGGCAGACTGTTGCTTTTTGACACTTTCTTGTATACAACCTCTTGCATTTCGACAGCTTCCGCTGTATGATAGAGGCATTCGAGCTTTTTTGTCATTTGCAACGGAGGACAGCATGAAATCGTCCAAATTCACATCCACTCCCCTGTTTCCACGGCAGGCGCTGGTGGCGCTGCTGCTGCCGCTGATCGCGGAGCAGGCGTTAAGCGTGACCATTGGTCTGGCAGATACCTTAATGGTATCCTCGGTGGGCGAAGCCGCCGTGTCCGGCGTGAGCCTTGTGGACAGCTTCAACACCCTGATGATCCAGATCATGAGCGCACTGGCCACCGGCGGCGCGGTGGTCACCAGCCAGTACATCGGCCATCAGGAGCCCAAAAACGCCAAGGCGGCTGCTGCACAGATTTTATTCGTGCTGTCCAGTTTCAGTGTGCTGGTGGCGGCGGTGGTCATCGGCGGGCGGCACGCCATCCTGCGGGGCATCTTCGGCTCCATTGA
>OLSB01002574.1_pt1 | contig 14717 bp, 13 predicted proteins | sample 1672071 | NCBI WGS metagenome assembly OLSB01 (sample SAMEA3136642, study PRJEB25190) | human gut metagenome | biome: human gut; feature: human-associated habitat; material: faeces | place: Austria | collected 2013 | reverse complement strand
CGGCATCGCGCTTCCTCCATGATACTGACGGTAAAGTATACAATATGATAACATATTTTTCCGCCCAGTAACAGTATTAAACACAAAAAAGTTCAAATTGTTCAACCGCTATTGAGAATGGGCATAAAATATGGTAGAATATCTTGATATCAGATGTATATAAGTAATTCTGATAAGTGCACAGGAAAGGAAGAATAAAAATGAGAGCTGTCATGACTGTTACGGGCAAGGACATAATCGGTATCCTCGCAGAGGTGTCCGGAAAATGCTCGGAACTCAATGTAAACATAACCGAAGTGACGCAGAGCGTCCTGCAGGATCTTTTCTGCATGATAATGCTCGTTGACACAGAGAAATGCTCCGTGCCGCTGTCCGAATTTTCCGATATAATGAGCCGCCTCGGCCGCGAGCACGGGCTCGATATCCATGTTATGCACGAGGACGTTTTCAACTCCATGCACAGAATCTAAATCTATTACCGAAAGGCCGGGAATGAAACTATGATCGATACACATGATATTCTGGAAACCATAAATATGATCGATAACGAGAACCTCGATGTGCGCACCATCACGATGGGCATTTCGCTTCTCGACTGCATCGATTCCGATATTGATAAGGCCTGCACGAAGGTCTACGACAAAATTTGCAGCTATGCCGAAAACCTCGTCAAGACCGGCGAGGACATCAGCCGCGAGTACGGCATTCCGATTGTGAATAAGCGCATCGCCGTCACGCCCATCGCCATGCTGGCGGGCGCAAACCCCGGTGCAAGCCCCGTTCGCTTTGCAAAGGCACTGGACCGCGCCGCAAAGACCGTCGGCGTCAACTTCATCGGCGGCTATTCCGCGCTCGTGCATAAGGGCTTTGCCCCCGGCGATTACGCTTTGATTGAAAGCATCCCGGAAGCACTTGCGGAAACGGAATTCGTTTGCTCCTCCGTCAATATCGGCTCTACAAAGGCCGGCATCAACATGGACGCCGTAAAGAAAATGGGTCACATCGTCAAGGAAGCCGCCGTCCGCACCGCGGACCGCGACTGCATCGGTGCGGCAAAGCTCGTCGTGTTCTGCAACGCACCGGAGGACAACCCCTTCATGGCGGGCGCTTTCCACGGTGCCGGCGAGCCGGACTGCGTCATCAACGTGGGCGTTTCCGGTCCGGGCGTTGTGCGCGCAGCCATCAAGAAGGCAAAAGATACCGATAATATCACTGAGATCGCGGACATCATCAAGAAGACCGCGTTCAAGATCACGCGCATGGGTCAGCTCGTCGCGCAGGAGGCTTCCCGCCGTCTGTGCGTGCCGTTCGGTATTGTCGACCTCTCCCTCGCCCCCACACCGGCTATCGGTGACAGCGTAGCGGATATCCTTGAGGGCATGGGCCTTGCGCAGTGCGGCGCACACGGTACCACAGCTGCACTGGCTCTGCTCAACGACGCTGTGAAAAAAGGCGGCGTCATGGCGTCCTCACACGTTGGCGGCCTTTCCGGCGCGTTCATCCCGGTCAGTGAAGACGCCGGCATGATCGCCGCAGCAAAGAGCGGCGCGCTTTCCATCACAAAGCTTGAAGCCATGACGGCGGTCTGCTCCGTCGGCCTCGATATGATCTGCGTTCCGGGCGACATCACCCCGGAGATTATTTCCGGCATCATCGCGGACGAAGCTGCCATCGGCATGGTCAACTCCAAGACGACCGCCGTGCGCCTCATTCCGGCCATCGGCAAGAAGGTCGGCGAAGAACTGAACTTCGGCGGCCTGCTCGGCTGCGGCCTGTTATGGAAGTCAATACGAATTCCCCGGCCGTGTTCGTCAACCGCGGCGGCCGCATCCCCGCCCCGCTGCAGAGCCTTAAAAACTAAAAAACATAAAATTCAGTTTTTCGTTCATACTATCCTCGGTGAGCAAAGCGTTTTGTCTTTGTTCTCCGAGGATTTTTTATCGCCTGCGTTCGATTTTCGCCATCGGTCGGGTGCAGGCGAATGCAAAAAGGAGCAGAGTATATGCTGGACGTCATCGCTTTGATTTTGACGGTGATCGGCGGCATCAACTGGGGCCTCATCGGCATTTTCCAGTTTGATCTCGTCGCATGGCTTTTCGGCGGACAGGGCGCCGTTTTGAGCCGCATCATCTACACACTCGTCGGCATCGCCGCCGTATGGTGCATTTCCCTCCTGTTCAGGGACAATGACCTCATTGAAAAGTAAATGCACCGCAAAAAGCCGAGACACTTCGTTTTGAAGCGCCTCGGCTTTTGTTGTTATATACGTCGGTTAAAAGTTTTGTCTGAAATACGCACATGCGCCGAGCAGGCCGGCGTTGTTGCCGAGTGCAGCGGCCTCCACCTCAAGGTCTTTTGCGAACTGCTCCATCGCGCCGTTCAAAATCTTCTCGCGAAGCGGGCGGATAAAATGTTCGTCTTCCCTTGAAATACCGCCGCCGATGAGCACCATTTCCGGGTTGAAAATGTGCACAAGACCGATGATTCCAAATGCGATGCTGTCGATCCAGCTGTTCACCGTCGCGCTGACGTCTGCGTCATCGAGGTGGTCAAAGATCACCTTGCCGTTGACGTCTTCTGCCGGTACGCCCAGCTTTTCGAGCAATGCAACATTCTCCGTAAAACGGCGCACAAGCGCGCCCGTAGAACCGTAGCGCTCAAAGCAGCCGCGGTTGCCGCACGGGCACTCCACACCGTCAAAATTGATGATATAATGCCCGATTTCGCCACCGATGCCGCGTCTGCCCTGAATGAGGCGACCGTTTTCGATGATGCCGCCGCCAATGCCGGTGCCGACCGTAACGACAAGCACGTTCTCCTTGCCCTTTGCGCGACCAAACGTCTGCTCGCCGAGCGCCGCTGCGTTCGCGTCGTTGATGACGGTTACAGGCAGATGAAACCGGTCTTCCAGAATTTTCTTCACCGGGCTGCCGAGCCAGTCGCCGAGCTGTGCACCCACGCCGATAACCGTGCCGGAGTTCACATCAATCTGCCCCGTTGCCGAAACGCCGATGCCCTCGATTTTCACGGGGCTCTTTTCGAGAACTTCTCCCGCAAGGTTCGCAACCGTCGTCATGATGGACGTTTTGTAACCGTCAAAGCTGACGCTGCGCGTTTCGGAAAGCAGAACTTTGCCGTTTTCGTCCACAACGCCGATCTTCACAGCCGTGCCGCCGATATCAATGCCTAAAAGCGTACTCATGAAATGGCCTCAACAAATCTGCGGGTGATGTCACGCGGGCGCGTAATGGCCGTGCCGATGACCGCTGCGTGCACCGGGTAAGAGAACACCTTCTGCAGCTGGCCGCGCTCCCAAACACCGCCCTCCGCGATGACCGGCACGTTCAGCTCCGTCGTGATGCGGGAAAGCAGATCGTAGTTCGGAATAGCCGTGCCCTTCGTCTTTGCCGTGTAGCCGCACAGCGTCGTGCCGACAAGGTCAAAGCCGATCTCCGCCGCGTGCTTGCAGTCTTCATAGCAAGAGCAGTCCGCCATGAAGAGCTGATTCGGGTATTTTGCGCGCGCTTCCTTGAACAGCGTGTCAAGATCAAGGCCGTTCGGACGCGGACGGTCTGTTGCGTCCAGCGCGATAATCTCCACGCCGGTTGCCGCCAGTGCATCGATTTCCTTCATCGTCGGCGTGATATATACATCACTGTCGTCGTATACGCTCTTGATGATGCCGATGACCGGCAGGTCAACTTCCTTTTTGATGTCCACAATATCCTCGCAGGTGTTGGCACGAATGCCCACAGCACCGCCCTCTTTTGCGGCAAATGCAAGGTGGCCCATAAAGTGGTAGCCGTAAAGCGGCTCATCCGGCAGCGCTTGGCAAGAGACAATTACGCCGCGGTGGATCTGGTTTAAAATTTCCTGATTTGTCATAAAAACGCATCCTTTCGTTTTTGAAAACATCCTGTATCTCTATCTTAGTACGCTTTGTACGTTGCCTTGAGCCCAATTTCAAACATACGGCTCCACGGCAGGAAAATATCTTCCACGGTTACTTTGTCCGCAACGGACGTCATTTCCGTCTTTACGAACTTGCGCAGCTCCTCCAAAACGGCGTTGGCCGCCTTGCCGCGCTGCTCTTCGCACCAGAAGTACGTCATGCCCCACTGCGGCAGAATGTGCTCCGTCACGTAGCTGCGCACGACCGCACCGTAGCCGAAATCCTCGATAAAACGCTCCACAAGGAAGTTCTGCTTCGCTTCGGTATTATTCTGGTACATATTGTTCACAATCATCGCGAGCACCGTGCCCATGGAGTTTGCAGAGGTGTTCCAGCCTGCATAACCTGCAAGCTTCATCAAAATACCTTGCTTATTGAGCACGCGCAGAAGCTGCAATTCGCCGCCGTTCGTGTAGGCATTGTCGAGGATCGCCGTCGGAATGCCGCGCTTCAAGCAATCGTTCACAAAGTACAGAAACTCTGCCATATTGCGCTCCACATCATAGTTGATGTTGTTCGCCGGCTGATTTGCGGCTTCTTCCATCTCGTTTGCCGGAGCGGTGATGCCCATCACAACGTCGGCGTCGGCGAGCGACGGCACAGCGATGCAGCCCGCCGCCATGACGTGGTACTTTACGGTCTCATTGAGACTTCTGTCCTCGTAGTTCGGGATCAGCTGCGGCGCCAGCGTGGACGCATACTTGAGGTATACGCGTGGGGTGTTATTCTCAAGCGCGTTGATGGCGCGGGAGACAAGCACCATGCCGAGCTCATCGGCGCCCGGGTACAAAATCACACGGTCATTGAGCACCTTCTCATCGATCTTCGCGCGCACGGTCTTCTGGTCCATTGCGGTGTAGCCGTACTTTGCGGAATCGTCCTGCGGGATGATGAGAAAATCAATCGTGCCGTCCTCCACAAGGTCGAGCGTGCGGATATTGAAGTTGCCGTTAAATGTACGGCGGTCAAGATAATCTTTAAGCGCCGCGGGGTCTACCTTGGCTTTCAACTCAGAAAGCTCGTTCGCGTCACCCATGCCGAGCTTTTCAAGGTGCGTCAGACGGCCGATATGGTGAATCTCTTTGCCGTAAAGCTCATAGTAATCCGGCTCCTCATCGTCGGAGGAATATTTCGGGCAGCGCATGATGCACTGGAACGCGTACAGCTTTACCTGCGGGTTCTTTTCGCGCAGTTCTTTTAAAAGCATCAGACGTTCCAAAACCGTCTCCTCGGAAAGATGGTGCAAGCGCGAGGGAATCAGGCCGCCATACAGCAGCGTATCGATGGAAATGACCGCCGCGTCTACCTTTTCGATATTTGCGATCAGGAAATCGCGGATGAATTCATAAGACGCCGGGGTCTTCTTCTGGCCGAGATGTTCCGGGCGAATGATCGTATACTTTTCGCCGTTGAAAATTTTGGACGGGAAATCAAAGTTGCAGGGGCGCTCGTCGAGCGGCAGCAAAATAATGTTTTTCATGGTAGCCTCCTTTTACGCGCGGATGATCTTCCACGCACGTGTGTTGATGTTCTCCAGCTTCACGTCCGCACCGCCGCCGATGTACAGGCCACAGTCCTCCGGCACTTCAAAATCGACCCTGCCGGGTGCGAAGTCAAACACATTGCCCTTGAGCGGCAGGTTCTTAGACGGCTTACGGGTGAAGTCAATGTTTCTGAGCTCATATTTTCTGCACCGATATATTCGGTGTAACAGACATCTTAAATCAATTTCAAGTTTAAAAGTAAGAATAATGAAGCAAGGGCGCAGGACCTTTTGTGTCCTGCGCCCTGCATTCAGATCATTATTCAGGTTTCAGAAGAGCAATTAGCCTTCCGTGGTGCCCTTTGCGATCTCGAGTACGTCCGGGTTAGCATCCAGATAAGCCTGGAACTGGGTTCTGTACTCTTCGAGGTACTTGTCGAGGCCAGCAGCCTTCAGCTTCTCGATAGCAGCATCGATGTTGTCCTCATAGGAAACCATACCGACCTTAATCGGGTAGATGGAGGAGATGATCTCGGTCTGGAGGTTCGTCAGCTCACTGGTAACGTTAGAGGAATCAAAGATGAAACCTGCAGCCGGGGAAATGACGTAGTTATCAGACTTGTAGGTCATGTAATCGACCTGCTCGTCCGGCGTATCGGTAGCATAAGCCATGTACGGCAGGTAGCCGGTCATCCAGGTATCCATGCTGTACAGAGGGTTGCCGTCGTCGCCCTTGACCTGCTCAATTCTGTGGTCGCCGGTCTTGGTATAGTGCGTGCCCTCAATGCCATAGTGGAAGAGGTCATGGTTCTCTTCGGAAGCATACAGCCAGTTGAGGAACTTGAGGCCGGATTCCGGATCCTCAGAAGTGGAAGAAATCGCATTCAGGTTCTGCACATAGGTGTAGATCATGTCCGGAACATCGTCGCCGAAAGCTTCAACCCACTTGACTTCTGCGCCTTCAACACCGTTCTTCTGCATCGTAACACCCGTGTACGGGTCGAATGTCTGGGACGGAAGCATTGCGCCGAACTTAGCGTCGTCGTACTTCTTCTGGTGGTCGCGGTTCAGGACATCCGGGTCGATGAGACCGGCCTGATACATCTCGTAGTAGGTGTTTGCGTCCTTCTTGAATTCTTCGGACTCATAGAAGGAATCAACCGTGCCGTCCTGACGGATGAGGCAGATGCCGAGGGAGTTCTCAACATAGAACGGATAGGTATCATAGCTTCTGTGGAGCCAGTGCGCCGTATCCTGAACCTGATGGAACCAAGAATAAGCCTTCATACCGGTCTCGTTGAGGATCTCGTCCTGAGACTTCTTCATGAGGTCGATGATGCCTTCCGTCGTGTCCGGGAACTCGTCGTAGCCGACCTTCTCAGCGATGTCGGAACGGTAGTCCATGTAGGACATCGTGTTGTCGAAGGATCTCCAGTAGCACGGTACTGCGTACTCTTCGCCCTTGTAGAGGGTGCCCAGCCACTCGGTCTCGGAGAACTTGTTGTAGAGGTCCGGGTAGTTCTGGATGGAATCGTGGATAGAGGAGATAGCGCCCATACCTGCGATAGCGGAAAGGTTCTTAACGTCCTGCATAACATGCAGCAGCTCGAACTCTTCACCGGTCGTCAGCATGAGGTTCAGCTTCTCAGCATAAGCATCCCACGGGATTCTTGTGACGGAAACCTCAATGTTTACGCCGTCTTCCTTCAGTTTCTCGTTGACAGCAGCCATACCGGTCTCATAGTCCGGGCAAAGTGTGCCCGGCTGTACAATACGCATCGGGTGAATGGTGCCGTCGTCCTCTGTTGCCGAAGATTCGTCAGATGTGGAAGCATCGGACGAAGTAGAAGCCTCAGAGGAAGCAGAAGATGTGCTGTCAGCACTGGAAGTGTCGTTGTTGCCGGAGCAACCTGCAAAAGCCGTAACGACCATTGCAGCTGCCAGAGCCATTGCCAGCAGTTTCTTCGTTGTCTTCATTTCTTACTTCAACTCCTTGAAAATTGATATATGTGTAACCGTCTTCCACGGTAAACACCAAATTAAAATGTTTGCGGGCAATTAACCCTTAACAGCGCCGACGACCATGCCCTTAACAAAGTACTTCTGCAAGAACGGATACAGAATGATGATCGGGCCCATGGTGATAACGGAGGTCGCCATCTTAAAGCTTTCCTTCGGCGGGTTTACGTTGACCGTAGCGCCGGCAGTGAGCTTGCTCAGTGCAGTAATCTGAGACTGAATCTTGAAGAGGAGCATTTGCAAAGAGTAGTACTTCTCATCATTTACGAGCATAACTGCGTTAAAGTAGTTGTTCCAGTAGCCAATGGCATAGAACAGAGCAATCGTAGCCAGAACCGGCATGCAAAGCGGGAAGTAAATACCAAATGCGATCTTCACTTCGCCTGCACCGTCAATCTTTGCGGATTCGTTCAGCTCGGCCGGGATACCGCGTACAAAGTTGCGCACAAGGAACATATTAAAAGGATTGAACAACAGGCTCGGTACGATGAGTGCCCAGATGTTATCGTAGCAGTTCAATGCTTTACACATCATGTACCACGGAACAAGGCCCGCAGAGAAAACCATGGTGATGTAGAAGTAAAGGGACAGACCGTCTCTGTAACGGCAGGAACGGTTTGCAAGGGTGTAGCCTGCGCCGAATGTGACGAACGATGCAACGACGGTACCGACAACCGTTGCAATCGTCGTTACAAGATAGGACTGCGGAACGGATGAGGACGGCAGGAAGAGCATTTTATAGGCTGCAGCCGACCATTCGCTCGGCCAGAAAGAGTAACCGTTGATCGTAATCGATTTCTCACTGCTGAAAGAAACAATGATAACGAGAACAAACGGCAGGACGCATATCAGTGCGAACAAAGCAACGACGAGATAAATGACGAATGTACCGACGTTCTCCCCCGTGCTGTGCTTGATTTTGTTGTTGGTGTTAGACGGCTTTGTCGCCGCCGCAACCGTGCTGTTCATGAGCTTGTCTCCTTTCCCTGTATCAGAACAGTGCGCCATCCGGGAACTTTCTTCTGACGATCCAGTTTGCTGTGAAGACCAGAATGAAGCCGACGATGGACTGATAGAGACCGATAGCCATGGAAAGGCTCGGATCACCTGTGTTCTTAAATGTACGGTAAACGTATGTATCAATAACTTCTGCAATCGGCATCAGCGAGCTGTTGTCGCGGATGATCGCATACAGCATACCGAAGTCGCCGTAGAAGATGCGGCCGACAGACATCAGGGTCATGATGCAGATGGTCGGCGCAAGCAGCGGGATCGTGATGTAAATGATACGCTTAAAGCGCGTAGCACCGTCGATATAAGCTGCTTCGTAAAGGCCTTCGTCAATGCCGGTGATCGCTGCGAGGTAAACGATCGTGTTGTAGCCCGTGTTCTTCCAAATGTTGAGGATCAGAAGAATCGGATACCAGTAGCCGGGGGTGGAATAATAATTGATGCGCGTACCCATCAGATTGTTGAGCAGGCCCGTCTCTGTACCAAGGATACCCTGCAGCATGTAGCTGACGATAACCCAGGAAATAAAGTACGGGAAAAGCATCATGGACTGAGAAACCTTAAGGAACTTCTTCGCCTTGACCTCATTGAGGACGATTGCCAAAACAATGGAGCAAACCGTACCGACGATGAGGAACAGAATGTTGATGACGAGCGTGTTGCGCGTAACGGTCCACGCCCAGCTGGACTTGAAGAAGTATTCGAAGTTTTTCAGACCGACAAACGGGCTAAAAACACCCGTCTTGTAGTTGAACTTCTCAAATGCAATTACGATGTACGGCAGTGTCAAATAAGAAAAGATGAAAGTGTAAACGACCGCGGGCAGCGCAAGCAGGTACAAAAACTTGTTTGTCCACAGCTCTTTAAAAGGATTCACTCTCTTCTTGCTGACATCAACCAAAGCTGACGCCTTACTCATGTTTGCGATCATCCTCTCCGAATAATGTGTCTCTTCTATATAATATAAGGAAGAGTTTTGTTCACCTCTGCGCAGCCGCACGTATAAAGTAAAGCTTATTTGCTTTATATATTGACTCTGCAAATGCGAACCCGGAATATCGCTATTCCTGCTGAAAACAAAGTGCCGACAAAACTTGGTGTTTGCCAAAGCGTGTCGTTTTGCAATCACAGCGCACCGGGCGCCCTCCCTCATGGGTCTTCCCGGTATCTCTGCCCCGTGCAGAGATACCGTTTCTGCAATCCGCTTGTTTGTTTTCGATGAATAAACTTTAACACGCTGTGAACGATTTGTAAAGTATTCTTTTTGCGATAAACTCCAAAATTTCAAAGCAACTTTGCATTTTGGCAGTTTTAAGGTACTTCATAAATTTCGCTTTTCTCCATTTTTTGAGAATCAAATCACTTTTTTCGGCTTTTCGTGATATGAAACTACGGTTTTTTACGATTTGAATCAATAATCTGATTTTTCGCTTGCGTTTAGTGCCGAAATCCGTTATCATAGAGTTATACGAAATCTAAATCGTGTTTTTCGTTCTCTTTTTGTATTTGGAGTGTTGTATTTTGTTTAAAAAAGTAAAAACCCGGCTGTTCAACCGGTACCTTTTCAGTATTTTCTGCGTGGTGGCCATAGCCGTTATACTCGTCACGCTTTTAATTTTCACCATCTACGCAAATTTGCAGATCAGCTCTGCGCGCACCTATTCTGTGCATCAGTTGGAGCAGGTCTGTCAGATGACGGACATGCTCTACAGCCAAATGCGCTCCGTTAATAATCAAATTTTGCAGAACAGCAATACGAACCGTTGCCTCTCCTCCAATACCTTCAACCGACTCATCGAAGCCGATGCAGGCATCAAGTTACGCGAGATCCAAACGGCGCAGAGCTATACGCGCTATGTTAGCCTTTATAACTCTGCCTCCAATCGTTTCGTCTCCAGCTCTACGGCAGATTTTCTCACGGATGACGATATTGCATACTATTATAGGAGATTGCCCGATAATCCCGGCGCCGATACCTGCCTTCTGCGCATGATCGGTGCAAACTACGCCACGCAGACCTCCAAAACGCGCTATGTCTATTCCTTTGTCTTCCGCGTGCAGCTGCGCAAGGGCGGCTCACCCGACCTCATCATTGTCGATGTCGATGAAGATTATTTTGCAGATTCCATCGGCAATCTGCGCACCTCAAGCGGCTTCCAGCAGGTCATTTTGCTGAACCGCTACAACGAGGTTTTCTCCACCAACGTCGCCGAGGGCGATTCCACCAGGTTCTCGCACGCAAAGTCCTCCAATATTTCTGTTGAGGATTTCCCGGAGCTCACCGATACCTCCGGCTCGTTCTCCTACACATGCGCCGACCGCACCGAAGCGCTCGTCACCTACGCAAAGGCGGATTCCTCCGGTTTTACGATCTTCAACATCGTGCCGTACTCCAACATTTTCAGCGGTCTCCCCCAGCTCGCCATCATCACGCTGCTTGTCGGCATCCTCGTGCTCGGCATCGGCATGTTCATTTCGTTCCGCACCAGCGCAAGGCTTTCCGCGCCCATCGAGGTTCTCTACAACAACTACGTTAAAAAGTCCTCCGGCGACCACGACGGCGATGAGCTCGATGAACTCAGCAAGGCGTTTTCCGATATGTATATGAAAACCGATAAGCTCGAGCAGGGTCTCATCTCCTCGTATTCCGATTCCAAAAAGCGCAGCATTCAGCGACTTCTGCACGGCGAATGCGACCAGATCCCGAATTACACCGAGGTCTACCAAAGCTACGGCATCGACCTCACCGCGCCGTTCTACACCGTCATCATGGTCAGCGCCGCCTCCAGCGAGCAGCGCTTCGGCCCGGATGACCCCAACTATTTCATCTATAATTACGCGCTTGAAAACCTTGTTTCCGAGGTGCTCGGCCAGTTCGGCAGCGTCGTCACCTACCACAATTCACACAACACGCTTGCGGTGCTGCTCCCCCTGCAAAAAATGCGTTACCCGGAAAAGCTTGTGCAGGAGCTTCAGCGCGTGTGCGAGGTCATGCAGCGCGAGTTCTCCATGAACACCACCATCTGCATCGGCACCATTGTGGAGACTGCCGTCAACATCAACCTCTGCTATGAGGCGACGAACATCGCGCTGGAATATTCCGCCATCCGCAATCAGGGCAAAATTTTCTTCGCCTTTGAGGCCAGCCAGAACATCAACCTCAACGCCTACCACAACAAGCTGCATATGAAGCTTGCCGAGCACATCCGCGCAAACGACCTCGATGCCTGCTCGCAGGAGTTCGACCTCGCCATTTCCTATATGTCAAACGTCAGCTTCAACACGGCCGTCACCTATTTCAACCACGTCATGATGTCCCTGCTCGATGATTTCTCCACCACCTTCACGGACGACGACACCACCTATCCCCTCTTAATGGATAAGCTGAATGAGATCGACCGCCAGCAGCTGCCGAACGTCTATATGCTGCGCAAGCGCTGCATGGAGTTCATCACTATTTTGGCGCATCACCAGAGCATCAACCGCAAATACGGCAACGAGCTCGCAGCCGAAACCGCTAAGGAATACATCGATAAAAACTATGCAAACCCGGATCTTTCCCTGAAAATGCTCGCCGGCATGGCCGGGCTTTCCACCGCCTACTTCGGCAAGATCTTCGCCACGCAGACCGGCTATTCGTTCAGCGATTACCTCAGCAACACCCGCATGAAAAAGGCCGAGCAGCTTTTGCTTGAGACCAAGCTTCCCATCAACCAGATCAGTGAGGCCATCGGCATTGTGAACACGAACTACTTCTATTCCGTCTTCAAGAAAAAGTACGGCATGACGCCGCTCGCCTACCGCCGCACACGCTCCGGCGAAGCGGAAGATGCAAAACCGGAAGCAAACGACAAAGAAAACACGTAATCCTCGCATCGTTCACGAATTGTTTGCAGTTGATTTTCATAATTTTTCGTAAAAAGAATTGATTTTTTGTGCATTTACGCTTATAATGTGTATAGAACATAGAAAGGCGGCGAGCAAATGCGCATCCGTAAAAAACCACTTGGAGACAAAAACTTAGTCGGCGCACGTATTGAGAGCATTCGCCGCAACCGTGGCATGAAGCAAAAAGAGCTGCTCGCGCAGCTGCAGGTGCGCGGCGTGGATATCAACGCCTCTGCCCTCTCAAAGTTAGAGGGTCAGCTCCGCACCGTCACCGATATTGAGCTTTTAGCCTTCGCCGAAATTTTAGACGTAGACGTCTTCTGGCTCCTCACCGGAGAATCTCAGCAACTCTAAACCAAAACCGGGTAAGCACCGCACGGCAGCTCACCCGGTTTTTCTTTTGCGGATTTTTATCGCTTACTCGCTTATCCCCTGCACCCAAAATATGCTATATGCAAAAATTCCCGGAGAGCACGCAGCTTTCCGGGAATTTCATTTAGCAACTATTAAAAATTACTCGAAGCAATTCGCTTTGGCAAATTACTTTTTGCTCTTCTCGCCCTTATGCACAGCCCACATGGTGTAAAGCGGAGCCGCAATGCACAGAGAGGAATAGCAACCGACGATCGTACCGACCATCATCGGCAGTGCAAAGCTCTGAACAGAGCTGATGCCGTAAACCGTCGCGACAATGTAGATTACGAGCAGCGCCATGAAGGTGGTGAGAGACGTCAGAATAGAACGTGTCATCGTCTGGTTCAGGCTCTTGTTGACGATACCCGGCAGCGCGTCCGGGCTCTTCGTCGGAGAGAGCTTGCGGTTCTCACGGATACGGTCGTAAATAACGATGGTATCGTTCAGCGAGTAGCCGAGGATCGTCAAAATGACCGCGATGAAAATATCGTTGATGGAGAAACCGAAAATCACAAACGAGAAGTACACAAGCAGCACGTCATGCACAAGTGCGATGAGCGCCGTAACGCCGGCGGAAAGACCGCCGATCTTCTTAAAGCGCAGTGCAATGTACACAAGCAAAATCACAAACGTGATGAGCAGGCAAACAAGGCACTTCTGGAAGAACTTCGCGCCCATGGTCGGGTCAACAGAGCTCGATTCCACCACGTTGAACGTGCGGTCTGCATACGCATCGGAAAGCTTCGTCGCGATTGCCTGCTGCTCATCGAGCGTCACAGCCTCGTTGCCTGCAAAGGACAACGTAACCTGGTTCGCGTCGGTGCCGAACGTCTTGCTCAGCGCAACGGAAACGTCGCGGCCAGTCTCCTCTTTTACGAGGGACGCGATCTCATCCGTATCGACTTCGCCGTCTACGGAATACTTGATCATTGCACCGCCGACGAACTGAATGTCCATCTTCGTGCCGCGAATGAAGTTGAAGATCAAGCCGATGACGATCAGGCCGATCGAGATGCCGAACAGAATTTTTCTATTCTTATAGAAATCAAAATTGAACTTTTTCATTACTTATCCGCACCTCCAAACAGCCATTTCTTACGGAGCGGCTTGAAGCCGGAAAGCGATTTGATCATCAGGCGAGAGCAGAACACGCCCATGATGAAGTTGCCGATCACACCGACGAGCAGCGTATAGCCGAAGGAGTAGATCGCGCCGGTCGTGGATTCGCCGAAGATCTTAGAGAGAATGTTGGACGGGCCGAACACGCCGATGAGCATGATGGCAACGATCAAAATCGTAATGTTGCCGTCCACGATGGACCACAAGCTGTTGGAGCAGCCCTTCTGAATAGCGCCGTCCAGCGTTTTGCCGGTGCCGAGCTCTTCCTTGATGCGGCTCGCGGTGATGATGTTCGCATCCACGCCCACGCCGATGGAAAGGATAATGCCCGCAAGACCCGGCAGGGTCATCGTAAAGCTGTTCACAAACGGGAAGTAGCCGGAGATCGCCGCAAAGGTAATGGCCAGCTGGCCCACAAGGGACAGTACCGCCGCAACGCCAGGAATCTTGAACATCACGATCATGAATACAGCGATGAGCGCAAAGGCGATCACGCCGGCCATGACCATAGCGTCCAGAGACTTCATGCCAAGCGTCGGGTTCACGGTGCTGAAGTTCGAGGTCTGCAAAGCAAACGGCAGTGCGCCGCCCTGGATCTTCGCAGCAAGCTCAGAAGCCGTAGCCGCCGTAAAGTTGCCGGTGATGGAAGCCTTGCCGTCCGTGATGACCGCGTTAACGGTCGGGGCGGAGATCATGATGTCGTCCATCCAAATGGAGATCGTCTTGCCCTTCAGGCGCTCGGTCGCCTCTGCAAACTTCTGTGCGCCTTCATCGGAAAGCGTCAGGGAGATCGCATAGTCGTAGCTGCCGGAGGTGGAGACAAAGCCCTCC
>OLSB01002573.1_pt1 | contig 14721 bp, 8 predicted proteins | sample 1672071 | NCBI WGS metagenome assembly OLSB01 (sample SAMEA3136642, study PRJEB25190) | human gut metagenome | biome: human gut; feature: human-associated habitat; material: faeces | place: Austria | collected 2013 | reverse complement strand
AATGAAGGGAACGTTGCAATAGAAATACATATATCTGTAGTTTACGGATACAAAATTCCCGATGTAGCATGGGAAATACAGGCGAAAGTAAAAAAAGCCGTAGAAGAAGCTACAGGATTGAATGTAACGAAAGTTAATGTCCATGTAGACGGTGTCTATATTTCAAAAGGAAAAGTTCAGGATTGTACGGATGATTGCGATGAAGCACCGCAGGAAACGGAAACTGCCGAAGAAACGGAGATAATCGAAGAAAATTCAGCAGAGACAGAAAACACCGGAGAATAATATGTTTAGGCATGCGCCTCCGCGTTTGTTTTGAATATTAATTTCCAAAACGGGAATAATATTTAAAAACAAAACTCGGGGGCGTTTATTTTGTATTTAAAAAGTTTTAAGCTGATTGCGGATTTATATAATAAAATTAACAGCGAAAATACGGAAAATATCACGCCGTTTCAGGAATGGCTGCTTGATAATTTTTATATTATAGAGCGTGAATACCGTGTTGCAAAAAGTGCGCTCAGAGGTATCGGCAAACTTAATATTCGTTATAAAAAAGGCAAGCCTTGTGTTTACATGGCTGCGGAGGAGGCTCTCGCAGGTTTTAATTTCAAAGCCGAAAAATATTCAGTTTTATTATATTTAAGAGAAGACGGCAAAAGTTTTCAAATGACAACTGATGAACTTTACATTTTTCCGGTTATGCTCAAAGCGGCAATTATTGATAAAATAGCTGAAGTTTGCAAAGACGGTACAGATAAAGACGGTGTGATGATAGGAAGGCTTATTACGTCTTTCAGAAGCATAAATGACATCAACTGGTCAAAAGAATTTACAAGTCTTTGTATAACGGATAAGGTGCTGTCTGAGGGTAAGCCCGAATATAATTTGCTTTCGGATAATTCCAAGAGCGAATACAGAAGAAAAATATCTTATATTTCAAAAAAAAGCAGTGTTAGCGAAGAAAAGATTGCCGAAGAAGTCCTGAAAAGCACAATCAGAAAAAAAGGACGTGAATCATCGGTAGGTTATTATCTGCTCGGAGAAGGATATAAAAACTTTGCAAAAAAATATATAAATTCGGTTCCGATTTACGGAAGAAGCGACCTGTATACGGCGATTGTACTCGGTTTAACTGCCGCCTTATTTATTCTGCTTTGCGCGTTTGGCGGCTGTGTAAACGCTGCGTTTATGCTGATAGTACCAATATCCGAAATAGCGGTTGAGACAATAAATTATATATATCTTAAAGTTTATAAGCCAAGCAGCTTGCCTGCTTTTTCTTTAGAGGACGGTATACCGCCGGAAGGCAAAAGTGCAGTGGCATATCCGGTGCTTATTTCGTCAAAGAAAAGCGCTGCGGATTCATGCGAAACACTTGAGGTTTGCTATGCGGCAAATAAGGATGATAATTTAAATTTTGTTCTTCTGGCCGATTTGCCCGAATCGGACTGCAGGCAAAACAGAGACGATGAAGAAATAATCGGTGCCGCTACGGAGGGAATAACAAGACTTAACGAAAAATACGGCAGCCGTTTTTTCCTTTTAATACGAGAGAGAGTATACAGTAAAGCACAGGGAAAATGGATGGGCTTTGAGAGAAAACGCGGAGCCTTGCTGAATTTTGCGGAATTTCTCCAGGGAAACGGCGATTTTATGATTAAAATCGGAGAAATGAACAATCTTGCGGATACCAAATATATAATCACTCTTGACGCCGATTCCGTTCTTGAAAAAGACGGTGCAAAAAAGCTTATAGGCACCATGATTCATCCTTTGTGTAAACCGGTTATTGACAGTAAAAGTAAAACGGTTAAAGAAGGTTACGGGATTATTAAACCCAAAGTGGGTATAAATGCGCATAGTGCCTCCGTGAGTCTTTTTTCGAGAATTTTTGCGGGTCCCGGAGGAGTTGACCCGTACTCTTATGCGGAGACTGATTTATATATGAATGTTTTCGGCGAAGCTATTTTCACGGGTAAAGGAATAATTGATGTCAACGCTCTTACGTCATGCACCAAAAAAGCAATTCCGAGTGACACTGTTTTAAGCCATGATTTACTTGAAGGAGCATATCTTCGGTGCGGAATTTGCTCGGAAACGGAGATTTTTGATTCTTTTCCGCAAGATTACGGAAGCTATATAAAAAGACAGCACCGCTGGGTGCGGGGTGACTGGCAGCTTATAAAATGGCTTTTCGGACATGTTGAAAATGCGGACGGAGAAAAAACATCAAATCCGCTTTCCGTACTATCACGCTGGAAAATATTTGATAACCTGAGAAGAAGCTTTGTGGCACCTTCTATTATGTTTGCGCTTGTTTTCGGGTGTTTGTTTGCGCCGGAATGTATGGAAATAATTCTTTCGGTTTCGCTTGCGGCTGTTTTTATGCCTGTTGTGATTTATATTTTTGACAAAATTATTTCAGGTAATATACATTTTGCACTCGAAAAAAGGTTTTCCGATTCATTATACGGGATAAAAGCTGTCTTTTACAAATGCATTATGGAGTTTATTTTTTTGGCACAAAATGCATCGATATCGTTTGATGCAGCGGCAAGAAGTGTTATAAGAATCTTTTTCACAAAGAAAAACACTCTTCAATGGATCACGGCTGCGGATGCGGAGCGGACAAAAGCCAAAAGTATTTTAAGTTACTACAGTCTCATGAAAATGTCGATGAGTTATGTGCTCGGAGCACTTTTGCTTCCGCTTTTTTTCTGCCCGCAATATACGGGAGTCGGGGTGATACTGGCTATAATATGGAGTGCTGCGCCTTTTGTGGCATATTTTATAAGCCGTGAAGATGATGAAGAAAATGCGGAAATCAAAAAAAGCGACAAAGAATTCCTTGTTGACACCGCCAAAAGAATTTGGAATTTTTTTGCTGATTATACAACTCAAAACGATAATTTTCTGCCGCCTGACAATATTCAGCTCAGACCGTACAAAGGAGCCGCTCACAGAACAAGCCCGACAAATATCGGACTTTATATGCTTACGGTTGTGGGGGCGAAAGACCTTGGTTTTATAAGTATTGAAGAGATGGAAAAAAGATTGTCGGATACACTTGAAACTTTGGAGCAGCTTGAAAAATGGCGCGGGCACTTGCTGAACTGGTATAATACTCAAACACTGGAACCTCTTTATCCGCGCTATGTATCAACCGTTGACAGCGGAAATTTTATTTGTTATCTCATAGCGGTATGTGCCGCAGTGTATGAATACGCGGGTGAAAGAAGCGAAAAACTCGTTATGAGAATAAAAAAACTGATTTCGGAAACAAAATTTAATGTTCTTTTTGATAGTGACAAAGGTTTGTTTTCCGTTGGCTTCAGTGTGGATGAAAACAAATTGAGCAATTCATATTATGATATGCTCGAAAGTGAAGCGCGGCAAACCGTGTTTTTAAGTGTCGCCCGCGGAGAAATTAAAACTGAATCATGGTTCCGCCTTTCAAGAAGTCTTGTATCAAATGACGGGTATTTCGGACTTGTTTCATGGACCGGAACAATGTTTGAGTATTTTATGCCTTTGATTTTAATGCGAGAATATAAAAATACACTTCTTTATGAAAGCAGCCGTTTTGCAATCAGGTCACAAAAAAAGTTTGCGGCAAAAAGAGGTATGCCATGGGGTGTTTCCGAATCCGGTTTTTTTGGATTTGATGCATCAATGAATTATCAGTATAAAGCTTTCGGCATACCGTCTTTGGCTTTAAAACGCGGAATGATTCGGGAATGTGTTACGGCACCGTATGCTACGCTTTTGGCACTTATGGTTGACACAGATGAGGCACTTAAAAATTTAAAGCGTTTAAAAAAACTCGGAGCAGTCGGAGAGTATGGATTTTATGAAGCTTTGGATTACACTGCGGGCAGAGTCGGGAATGAAAAATATGCCATTGTAAAAAGTTATATGGCACACCATCAGGGAATGGGTTTTGCATCGGTGGTTAATGTACTTTGCCATAATATTATGCAAAAACGATTTGAGAAGTTTCCGGAGGTTAAAGCCTGTCTTTCTCTTCTTTCCGAGCGCGTACCTGACGGAGTTTTAAAAAGCAAACCGCAGAACGAAAAATACCGCCGCAACAAAAAAGCTGTTCACAAAAATGAACCGTGTGTAAGAAATTTTTCGGGCGGCAAAAATCCTCTTCATATGCATGCTCTGTCAAACGGCACATACAGTCTTTTAATTGATGAGAGGGGGAGCGGAATAAGTTCGTTTGAGGGTATAACATTTGAAAGAAAAAGACCGTATCCCGACGAGAAAAGCGGAAACAGAATTTTTATAAAAAAAGAAGACGGTGAAATCCTTGATGCCTATGGTGACAAATGCGTTTTCTCTTCACATATGGCAGAATACTATACTGAAAACAGCGATTTCACATCAAATTTAAAGATTTGTGTAATAGCAGATGAAAGCGCGGAACTCAGGCGCCTTACCTTAATGAACTGCTCTTCGGAAGATGAAACATATGAAATCACTTCGTACAGAAATATATCTGTCAGTTCTTTCGCGGATGAAATAGCTCATCCGGCTTTTTCGGGGTTTTTTACAAAGACTTATTTTGAAAACGGCTGTCTTTTTGCCGAAAGAAAAAAGCGCGGGAAAAATGAAAAAGCATTCACATGCTTTGCAAATGTATTTGCCGAAGGCGGAGAAAAGTGTAATTTTCAGTACGATACAGACAGGGCTGCTTTTTTGGGACGAGGCATCAATGAAGAACATCAGCTTAAGAAGAACATGTCACGTATTCTTTCTGAAAGCTTTGGGAATATTCTTGATCCATGTTTTGCAATAAGGGTTAAAATAACTGTAAAGAGCGGTGAAAGTGCTTCTTTGAATTTTGTAAGCGGAATGTGCGAGACTTTTTCAGATGCAAAAAGAGCTGCCGAAAAACTCAAAGTACCGCAAAACATAATTTCTGTTTTTGATGAAGCATATAAATATGAGAAACTGAAACCCATTAAGCTGTCGGAAGGAGACGAAAAACTCTTTCTGCGCTTGCTTCCGCAGATATACTACAGTGTTTTTAAAAGCAGAATCATTAAAGAAAATATCAGAAAAAATTCACTTCCCATTAATGAACTTTGGAAACTCGGCATATCGGGCGATAATCCGATTATTACTGTTTTGGCAGACAAAGATGTTGATGTAAAAATTTTGGAACAATGCGGGCGCGCGCATGATTTCTGGAACTATAAAGGTATTAAAAACGATATTGTATTTTTATGCAATGATAAAATAGGTTATGAAACGCCCGCACTTCAAAATGTAAGGGCTGCTACCGGGCTTAAAGATACCGACAAAGGAAACGGCTTATATATATTAAACTCTCAGGCTTTGTCTGCGGCAGATAAAGAACTTATTTTCGCCGCATCTTCTCTTATATGCGGCAAAGCAGGACTTGAGAAATGCTGCATTGATGATTTTGATATTGCAGAAAAAAATATTAAAATTGCGGAGCGGACAGATTGTATTCCGGACTTTAATGCAGAATTTTTCAACGGGTTCGGCGGATTTGTCAAAAACGGCACCGAATATGCAATAATAAACCGAGGAACACTCCCGCCGGCACCGTGGGTTAATGTAATAGCCAATGAAAATTTCGGAACGTTGCTTAGCGATACCGGAGGAGGATACACATGGTACGGAAACAGCCGTGAAATGCGCCTTACTCCTTGGAAGAACGATGCGATATCCGACACGGTGTTTGAGGGCATTGCTGTGGAAGAAAACAGCGAGTATTGGTCGCCTCAGCAAGGGGTGTTTGAAGAAGAAGGCGTGTTTACTGTACGGCACGGACAAGGTTTTACAGCTTATGAGAGATACGGAAATACGGATGCATGCGTAAAAATTTTTGTTCCGAGAGAAGACAGTGTTAAAATTGTATCTGTCCGCTTGAAAAACAATGAAAAAATCCCGAAAACACTTAAAGCTTTTTACTTTTTAAAGCCGCTGCTCGGTGTGAATATTTACGAAAGCGGCGGCAGACTATACGCGTATACAAAACAAGACATGGTTTTCTGCAAAAATTCTTTTGCGGGAAACAGTATTATGTTTTTGGGCGGAGAGAAAAGCGGGATTTATTTTCCGCTGACAAATTCCGTAACCGATAAGGCTTGTGCGGAGTGTATGTATCTTTTTTCGGAAGCCGAAGTTTCGCTAAAATCCGGTGAGGAAAAAGAAATTGTGTTTATTCTCGGCGCCGGGGAAAACGAAAACGAGTGTATAAGCCTTTTTGGCAAATACAGCAAAAACACGGATAATATTTGGGAAGACACACAAAAGTTTCGCAAAGAGTTTAATTCAATAACCGTACAAAGCGGAAATAGGCAGTTTGACATTATGGTTGGCGGATGGCTGTTGTATCAGGTGACATCGTGCAGGCTTTTCGGACGTACCGGTTTTTATCAGTCTGGGGGTGCGTTCGGTTTTCGCGATCAGCTTCAGGATACTCTTTCGCTTCTCTACTCAAAGCCTGATATTTGCAGAAAGCAGATTTTAAGATGTGCCGCACACCAGTTCTCGGAAGGTGATGTTCTGCATTGGTGGCACGAAGGAGAAAAGGAAAAAGGAGTCAGAACAACATTTTCCGATGACAGACTTTGGCTGCCGTATGTAACGGCGGAATATGTAAAAATAACCGGAGACAAAAGTGTACTTTATGAAAAGGTACCGTTTATTAAAGGTCCTTCGGTAACAATTGAAGAACCTGAAAAATATTTTGAAATAACTGAGCGCACGGAAGGTGAGACTTTATACGAACACTGTATAAAGGCGATAGAAATTTCGCTAAAATTCGGCATACACGGGTTGCCGCTTATGGGAGGCGGAGACTGGAATGACGGTATGAATAAAATAGGCGAAGAGGGAAAAGGAGAGAGCGTATTTGTTGCATGGTTCTTAATAGAAACTCTTTTGAATTTTTCACCGATTTGCAAAGAGTTAGGAGACGATGAAAAGGCAGCATCATTTTTAGAAACAGCAGAAAAAATTAAAGTTTCGGCAAATGAGAACGCATGGGACGGAGAATGGTTCAGAAGAGCGTACTATGACAACGGAACGCCTGTAGGATCCGCGGATGAAGAATGCTGTAAAATAGATTCGGTAAGTCAGTCATGGGCCGTTATATCCGGAGGGACCGACTCCAAAAGGGCAAAAAAAGCTTTTGAAAGTGCTTTTAAAATTTTGGCGAGTGATTCTTTGGGGATAATAAAGCTTTTGACACCTCCTTTCACGGGCGAAGGCAAAAATCCGGGATATATTGCCTCGTACCCCGAGGGTATACGTGAAAACGGAGGACAGTATACTCATGCTGCGGTTTGGCTTGCAATAGCCGCCGCAATACTCGGCGAAGATGATGCGGCATGGACATTGTGCGAAATGCTTAATCCCATAAATCACAGTTCATCAAAAATTCTATGCGGAGTATATAAAGTTGAGCCTTATGTTATGGCGGCAGATATTTATTCCGTTTCGCCCTATGAAGGAAGAGGAGGGTGGACATGGTATACCGGTGCCGCGGCATGGATGTATAAGCTCTGTGTGGAATTTATTTTGGGATTTAAGAAAGAAGGAGATTATGTTTGGTTTGAGCCGCATTTGCCATCGCATATCAGCAGCTTTACTTTAAGTTACAGATACGGCAATGCCTTATATAAGTTTCATGTGTCAAAAGGTGAAGAAACAAGCGGAAAAATTAAACTTTCGGATGATGGCTGTGAACATGAAACGGTTTATGTTTATAAAGCAAATTGATAAATATAATGCGTCGGTTATAAAATCGGCGCATTATATTTTTATATAAATTTTATTTTATTTACAAAACAAAAGATTTGTGATAAAATAAAAATATAATTATGAAATGAGAGATGTGCCGTGATTAAAAGAATTATTTCAATTTTTACAGCAGTAATATTTTTGGTGCTTTTCGGCACAGTTTATGCCGAAAATGAATATATAAAAAACGGTGGTTTTGATGATGTAACACCTGAATTTTCAAATATGTATATAGACGGTGCCGCTCCGTTTGAGGGTATGTTTTGCGCAAATGTTTCTGATGCCGAGCCCGAAAAAGTACCGGGTGGTTTTCTTCACAGGTCACACTATATGGGAAATATTGAGCTTTCGGAAGGAAAGCTTTACGAAGTTTCAATGGCGGTAAGATCAAGCGAAGCTCCGGATTCCGTTCCCGATATGGATATAAGCTTTGAAGAATACAGAAATCGAATAACTGTTGCGGTTTATGGAATAGACAGCACGTGGAAAAAGGTTTCCGGGCTATTTATGACGGGCAAAAACGGAAGCTTTGAATTTGATATTGCTCTTTTGGCTCACAGTGAAGAGACATCGCTTTATATTGACAGCATAAGCATAAGAGAGGTAAGCGGCGCACCCGTTTCAATGAAAATTGAAGGTGCGAGGAGCCTTTTTGTGCCTGACAGCGGCGAGCTCCGGTATACTTACAGGGTCGTTGCGGTTAACGAAAAGGGGCGATCTATGCCGATAGTTCTCGGGGGAACTCTGTTTGTAAACGGAGATATGCCTTCGGGAGTTACTCTCGGAGATGACAATAAAATAACAGTGTCGGCGGATGCTGAAGCAGATACCGAATTTGAGCTTTGCGCAAATCCTCCGAGCGCCTTTTCAGGTCTGGCTTCGTGCGTTGCCACAATTAAGCTTGGTAAAAATTATATAGAAAACGGTGACTTTTCGGCGTACCCGTCTTTTTACGGATACTATGCCGAAAAAGGTTCTGTCAGAATCGAAGAGAAAGATGATATAAGAGTTGCTAAAATTGCAAGCGAGGAAACCGAAAACGGAGTTTTTGAATCAATAATATCAATTGATAAGACTTATCCGCTGAAAAAGGACAAGATGTATGTTTTCCATGCACTGGTTTTCAGTGATGATGAGTATTATTCCAAAGAAACAGAATGCAGCGGAAACAGTTTTGCAGAAAACGGAAGCATAAATATAGAAATTAAAAATGTCAGCTGTAACAAAACGGATATTTCAAGTGTTATTGAACTTTCCGATGAAGGAGTTTATGAGATAAAGCTGCTTTTTGAAAATGCGGACGAGCGGCCCGTGTACATAACAAATATCAGAATATTTGCGGAAGAATACAGACCGACAAGTATGGCTTTTATCGTTCCTTCGTATATAAATATACCGGAAAACGGTGAAATTTCATTGCCAATTAATTATGCGGCAAAAGATCAGTCCGGCAGAATTATGTCGGGTGAATCGGTTTCGGCACAGCTTGACATAAATTCGGCATTTGTTTCGGTAAACGAAAAAACTCTTACGGTAAAGGCTGGGGCGACAGAAGGAGAATATAAAATACGTGCTTACTGTACATCGGATAAAGATGTTTATGACGAGCAGTCTTTTTATATAGGTACGGCACGTGTGGGTGACGGCGGATTTGAAAAATATATTCCGGGACATTTTTTTACCACGGCACAGCCTTCGGAAATTGATTTTGTAGGTGAGTTTAACGGCAATAAAGCCAAATACGGCAAAAAAATGTGCCGTTTAAAATTAAACGGTACTGTTTCTGCTTTGCTTGCGGACTCGGTTATGAAACTTGAAGCCGGAAAGGCATACGTTTTGAACGCATATCTTGCTCAGAATGAAAACACATCGCCCGTTACGATGTCTGCTGTTTTTTATAATATAAATGCGCAGTCTCCTGAGGATAATATTGCTCTTTTGCAGCGTGAAATAAAATTCTCCGGTTCTGAAATACATGCTGTTTTTGTTCCGCAAAAAGATATAACCGGAAGATTGATGCTCGGATTTACAACATATTCATATGACGGGCAGGAAATTGCGATAGATAATGTTGATGTCACGGATGCGGTGGTTTCATGTGACAGCGTGGCGATTTCGGGTTATCCGTATCCCGAGATGCTTTTGAGCGGAAAACATGGTTTTTATTCAAATTTTGATACTGCCGAATACAGTACGTACAAATGGCTTTCGTCATCATCGCTTGACGGTGTTTATATCCCTATTGAAGGCGAAACACAGAGAACTTTGTCCGTTACATCGGACATGGTGGGTTCTTATATAAAGTTTGAGGTTTTTCCGGCATCTCTGAGCGGACCCGTTTACGGCGCTGCTGTTTCTTCACCTGCGGTTCTGATTTCCAAAAGACCGGAGGGAGGAGGAAATCCTATATACAGTGAAACAAAAGAAAATCAAAATGATGAGAACGATATCCGCGTTGATGAAAGTCTGGATCTTATAAAGAAAAAAGGACTTTTGGGAGTTGTGGATATTTATTCGCCAAGCTTTGATTCGCCGGTTTCGTTTGTTGACATTCGGAATCACTGGGCAAAAAATGATGTGGATTTAATGAGTGCAGCAGGCATAATAAACGGAAACGGAAATATGCTGTTTGAACCGGATAAACCCATAACAAGAGCAGAGTTTTGTGCGTTTACAATACGTGTTTTTTCGCTTGCTCCGCTTTATTATTCGGGGGGATATAAGGATGTTGGTGTCTGGGACTGGTATGCCGGTGTTGCGGAGACTGCGTCGAAATATAATATAGCTGTAGGAAACGGCGAAGGAAGATTTTATCCGATGGCACCTATTACAAGAGAAGAAATGTGCGTTATGGTTATGAGAGCACTCCGCTTAGCCGGATTTAACGTTTCCGATTCCGACATAACTGTTTTTTCGGATAGGGATAGCATAAGCCCGTGGGCGGTTTCGTTTGTGGGAGGAGCGGTGAAGTGCGGCATTATTTCCGGAAGAGATGACAACAGGTTTGCTCCGCAGGAAAATGCGAGCCGCGCAGAAGCTGTTGCTGCGCTGAGAAGAATGATAAACTATGTCATAAACACCTGAAACTTCATAGTATAATGTGAAGGGGGATTTGTGATGCAGTATAATTCAAACAAATTTCCGGCAAATTTTATGCCTTTTGCAGTTGTGGGGTTTATTCCTCTGACGCCCGATGCAGGTGTAAGCATAGCGGATTTGTTCAAAGTTTACGAAAAGAAAGATAAGGGACAGGTAATTGATTCATTGCCCGGTGATGTGCAAATTCCAAACAGTTACATGAATATGCCCTATCCCGAAGATGATATTTAAAATTAAACAGCTGCCAAACCGGAAATTTATTCTTGGTTTGGCATTGTTTTTTAAAATAACTTGATTTTTAATTCTTTTTATGGTAAAATCTAAATGTAATAATTTTACTTTGTGAAAATCTGTTATTTTAGTTTCAAAATAAACTTTTTCCCTGAAATCAAAAATTTAATTTTTTATATTACAGAAACGGAGACATTATATGAATTATGAAGAAATGTCGTTAGCTCAATTAAAAGATATTGCAAAAGAGCTGAAAATAAAATCGGCATACAAACTTAAAAAAATTGAACTTCTTGAAGAAATTAAGAAAGTAAAATCGGAAATTGAAGCTGAAAAAGAAAATGAAAATGTAAGCCGGGTTTCAACCGGCATAACATCCGATGAAAACCAAAATAAAGAAGAGAAAAATCAGCATAAGAATACAGACGGAGTAAATCAGGTGTGCGGAATACTTGAAATTTTGACTGACGGGTTCGGCTTTCTGCGCACGGATAATTATTTAAGCGGCACGGGCGATGTATATGTTTCGCCCACTCAAATACGTCGTTTTAACCTCAAAACGGGAGACGAAGTGAGCGGTAAAGCCAGATTTCAGAAGGATGAAAAATTCCCCGCTCTTATCTATGTAGATACCGTTAACGGAGATTCTCTTGATGTCTCAATTAAAAGAAAACCCTTTAGTTCTCTGACGCCGATTTATCCGGACAAAAGAATTCCTCTCCACACAAATCAGGTGGATTTTGCAATGAGACTTATTGATCTTATCGCTCCCATCGGTTATGGGCAGAGAGGGCTTATAGTGGCTCCGCCGAAAGCCGGAAAGACAACTATGCTTAAAATCATTGCAAAAAGTATAAGCGGAGGAGATAAGAATTTAAAGCTTATTGTTTTGCTTATTGATGAACGTCCCGAGGAAGTAACCGATATGCAGCGCAGCATTGACGGAGAGGTTATTTACTCAACTTTTGATGAGCCGCCCGAGCATCATGCCAAGGTTGCGGAGATTGTTCTTGAAAGAGCTCAGCGTTTGGTTGAGCATGGGAAAGATGTTGTAATATTGCTCGATTCTATTACAAGGCTTGCGAGAGCATATAACCTCACTATTCCACCCACGGGAAGAACTCTTTCCGGCGGACTTGATCCGGGAGCGCTTCACAGTCCGAAAAGATTTTTCGGTGCAGCACGAAATATAGAAAACGGCGGTTCGCTTACTATTTTGGCAACCGCATTAATTGAAACGGGTTCGAGAATGGACGATATGATTTTCGAAGAGTTTAAAGGCACGGGCAATATGGAAATACACCTTGACAGAAAACTTTCCGAAAAGAGAATTTTCCCGGCAATAGATATATATAAATCCGGAACCAGAAAAGAGGAACTTCTTTTAAAACCTGCCGAGCTTGAGGCGATGTGGTCTATCAGAAAAGCTTTCGGAAGTCTTCCGGCGGCAGAGGTTACCGAGTCGATTATAAACAAACTTGTAATGACAAAAAATAACGATGATTTTGTTAATCTTATTTTAAAAACACTGTGAATGGGGGATTAATGTGAAAAAAATTCTTTTGGGAGCATTGAAGCTTTCCGGTATAAGACTTGCTTTTGACATTATTTGTATTGTTTTTCTCGTGGCATTTACATGGCTTATAGGACTTAAAAACGGCTTTATTATTTATTCGGTCTGCTGTACACTTTTATATATGCTTTGGGTATTTTCCAACAGCTCGCGAAACGGCGAAATTGATAAACACGTAAATAACAAAAGACTTTATTACGGATTTGCCGAGGGAATTTTAAGTGAGACTGTTACTGTAATATTACTTGCAGCAGTACTTTTTTCGGGTGATGCTTTTGTTGGCATGGATATAGTTTATGCGGTTTGGAATGCTCCTTATTTTGGATTTTTGATACCAAGCGGTCAAATTCTAACAAATAGTTCCGTTAACATAATGTATCTGCTTATAATTTTTATAGTTCCTGTTGTGAACGGTGTTGCGTATCTTGTGGGTTGGAACAGAGCGGAAGTTTTGGGAGCTGATAAATAGTTTGTTTCGGAAAAACGTCGGAGGTTGCAAATGAAAAAAACAATTAAAAATTACAGTTTCGGAAGCTTTTCTGTTCTTGCCTGTGTGATTATTTATGTGATTTCGTTCTTTTTGCCTTTTTATATGGCGGAAAATTCATCGGTTATTTCACTCGGTTTCAGTACATACGGAATAGCTGCAATTTTGGCTATGGTATTACCTGCTCTCATTGCGATTGTAATATTGCTGATGCCGATAGATGTTATAAAAAAGTATGTTGCCTGCACATTTATGTCGCTTTGGCTCACTTGCGGAGCATTGGCAAGTGCTTTGCTTTTAAAAGCAAAGTTCAGAGGGTTTGGTATTTCTGTCGGAGCAATTCTTGCGATTTGTTCCGGTATAGCAGTGCTGTTCGCGTCAATTATAGCCAATATCCGTGCAGACGCCTCGCTTAAACACAAGGAACATATTTGGTATGGCGGAATCAACAAAATTATACTGCTTGTTAATTTGCCTCTTTTATCGTGTACTACGGTGCTTATGGTGATATTTTATAAGCTTTTGTTTGGTTTTGATTTTTTGGTTACGGCAGCGGTTTTTGCGTACTGGTTCAGCAAGCTTTTTTGCTCACTGGCGTCTTTTGCGGCACTATATTCAAAAAGAAAATTCGGTATGCTCTATTATCCTGTCGCACTTTTAAGTGTTTTTGTGATTTTTGTGCTTACATACAGTGCGGGGGCATCGGCTCTTCCGATAGGGCTTATATGTTCCGCTGTGAGTGCCGCTTTTTGGTATACACTCGGAACAATAGCAAAAAACTTTTAAAATTTAATATTGATTTTGTCTTAAAATATGGGTACAGCAAAAAAATGCTGTACCCATATTATTTTAACACTTTTTTCGACATATTCATATAATATTAATGCATGATGCAACTACAAATAAAGGAGATAAGTTATGGAAGACAAAGTATGTGATAATAAATGTAATTTGCCTCTTGCGTATGCATGGATTCAAATTCAGGAAATCAAAAGTATTTATTCAAGTGAAGAAGCACTTCAAAACGGAACGCTCTTTCCGGAACTCAATTTACCTTTGGGTGTATACGGAATAAAAGAAAGGAGCGCAGATTAATGGAAAATAATAAAGATTCTGCGCTCAGAAAACTTATGGCAGCAGATTTTGCCGCATTTGAACTGCAGCTTTTTCTTGATACGCATCCCGATGATGCCGATGCCATGAGCAAGTATACCGAGGCAGTAAAAAAAGCTAAAATTGCCAGAACGGAATTTGAAAATAATTACGGTGCCGTAACTGCACCCGGCGCTGCCGGAAAACTTCCGTGGCAATGGATATCATCGCCATGGTCGTGGCAGTAAGGAGGATAATTTATGTGGGTGTATGAGAAAAAATTACAGTATCCGGTTAAAATAAAAAACACAAATGCTCAGCTTGCAAAATTTATTATAAGCCAGTACGGCGGACCGGACGGCGAACTTGGGGCATCGCTCAGGTACCTTTCGCAAAGGTTTACAATGCCTGATAATGTAACAAAGGGTATTTTAAACGATATAGGCAGCGA
>OLSB01002572.1_pt1 | contig 14721 bp, 12 predicted proteins | sample 1672071 | NCBI WGS metagenome assembly OLSB01 (sample SAMEA3136642, study PRJEB25190) | human gut metagenome | biome: human gut; feature: human-associated habitat; material: faeces | place: Austria | collected 2013 | reverse complement strand
GTTCATATTATACAGGTGGAGGCTCAGGTACAAGTTATAAAACAAATATAGGACAGTCAACAACAGGAAACATAACAGGAGTATATGATATGAGTGGAGGAGCATATGAATATGTAATGGGAAACTATGGAAAAACAAAAGGAAGTTCAGGATTAACAGTAAGTGGAGTTCCAGCAGAGCATATAGATATCTATTCAGGTACTAGTGTAAGTGCAAGCCACCTAGGAGATGCAACTGGCGAGACTGCAGGCTGGTATGGTGATTCCGCGTACTTTGTCAATTCCTCTTACCCTTGGTTTAGGCGCGGGGTTACTCCCGCAGTGGGAGATGGTGATGGCGTGTTCAACTTCAGCGACAGCAATGGTGGAGCCATCTCCGGAGGCGGGTTTCGCGTTGTGCTTTCTACTACGGTTACATAGTTTTATAGAAAATATGACAAATTTTGACATTTGTGATATTTTTCTTTTACTAAAATGATTTATAATGTTATAATTGTAATATATAGTTATAGGAAGTATGAGGTGTTTTATGGAACTGATTAGAGTAAAAGATGTTCAAAAAACGTACCGTAATGGAGTAGTTGGACTTTACGATTTTAGTGTCAATATACCTAAGGGAGATTTTGTCTTTGTTATTGGGGCTTCTGGAAGTGGTAAGAGTACGTTTATTAAGATGCTTTATCGTGAAGAGAAACCTGATAAGGGTAGTATTTATATTGGTGGTATTGATGTTGCTAGATTAAAAAATAGAAAAGTATATAAATTAAGAAGAAAATTAGGTGTGGTTTTCCAAGATTTTAAATTGTTACCAAAATTAACTGTTTATGAAAATGTGGCTTTTGCTTTGGAGGTATTTGCTCTTGATAAGAAGGTTGTTTATAAACAGGTTATGAAGGTATTAGACTTGGTTGGTTTAAAGGGTAAAGCTAGGCAATATCCAAACCAATTAGCAGGTGGAGAACAACAAAGGGTAGCTATTGCAAGAGCTATTGTAAATGAACCAAAGCTTCTTTTATGTGATGAGCCTACTGGAAACTTAGATCCTAATACTAGTATGGAAATTATGAAGGTGTTAGAGGATATTAATAAGATGGGAACAACAATAATTATGGCCACACATGATAGGGAAATAGTTAATCGTATGAAGAGAAGGGTTTTATATATTGAGTCGGGCAAACTAGTTAAAGATTATGAGAAAGGAACTTATTATGATGAAGGTGTTAAGAAGGTTTAATCGTAATGTACGTGATGCTTTTAAGAGCGTTATTCGTAATTTTAGTTTGTCTATTGCTTCAATATCGTGTATTACAATTACTTTAATTGTGGTTTCAACTTCTATTATTATGTCTTTTAATGTGGATAATTTTACTAATTCTATTAAAAAAGATGTTACGGTAGTGGTTTATTTGGATGGCTCTGTTGATGGAGAGAAGAGAAATACTATTGAAGAAGAAATTAAAAAAACTAAAAATATAGCTAGTATGGAGTTTAAATCTAAAGAGAAAACGGCTGAAGAATTCAAGAATGAGAGTGAAGTAATTGGAGCGTTTTTGGAAACTTTAGGTGAAGGCGAAAATCCATTATTGGATAGTTATATGATTAAGGTAAAAGATATTGATACAATTAAGAAAACAGTTGATATGATTAAAAAAATAGATGGTGTTGATACTGTTAATTATGGTGAGGATATTGTCGAACAACTAATTGTGGTTTTTGATACTATATCTAAGATATCAATAGGTACCGTTATTGCTTTAGTTTTAGTTACGGCTTTTCTAATATCTAATACAATTAAGTTAACTATTTCTTCAAGAAAGACGGAAATAGAAATTATGAGACTTGTTGGAGCTTCTAATTCTTCTATTAGAATACCTTTTGTAATTGAAGGTTTATTTTTGGGATTATTAGGTTCTATCATTCCTATTATTGCTACAATATATGGATATAATTCCTTATACACATTCTTTAATGGAAAACTATTTAATTCATCTTTAGCTAAGTTAATCAAACCATCACCTTTTGTTTACACTACATCTGGGATTCTTATTTTAATTGGAATATTGGTAGGTATGATAGGAAGTTATCGTGCTGTTAGAAAGTATTTAAAGATATAAACTGGTTTTCCAGTTTTTCTTCTAGGAGGTAATAGTATGAAAAAAACAATATTTTTAGGTATTATAATTCTTTCTTTGTTATGTGGTGTTATAGTTGGTTATTTCTTTGTTACGGGTGGAGAGAAAGTTTTAGAAAAAAAAGATATTTTAGTTTATCAAAGTGAACTTGAGAATAAATTTACTAGTTATGGATATACCATTGATGAACCAAATGTTATTTTAAATCCTTATGAGATATCTCCACTTACTGCTTTAGTGATGTTTGAAACTAGTGATTATGTATCTCCTACGGTAACAGTTGTTGGTAAAAGCGAGAAGACTACATATATTCATACTTTTAAGGAGAGTAAGACTCATTATTTGGAAATATTGGGTTTATATCCTGATTATAATAATGAGGTAATTATTAGTTATGGGGATGTTACTAAGAAAATATATATTCAAACTGGTAAATTACCTAATGATTTTGTAACACCAAGTAGCATTTATAAAGATGAGGATAAGTTAAATAATGAATTATATTTTTATACACCATCTTCTCGTGGTTATACATGTGCTTATGATATAAATGGGGATGTTAGATGGTATTTAACTGAGAATTTTATATGGGAAATTAATAGACTTAGGAATGGTAATTTACTACTTAGTACTGATAAGCTTATTAATAATCCTTATTATATGACGGGGCTTTATGAGATGGATATGCTTGGTAAAATATATTTTGAATATAATATAGATGGGGGATATCATCATGATTATTTTGAGATGCCTAGTGGTAATATTTTAGTTTTATCTAATAATTTTGCTAATGGTACGGTTGAAGATTATATTGTTGAACTTGACTTAAAGGATGGTAGTATTGTTAAGAAGTTTGATTTAACTGATATTTTGCCGATGGATGAGGGAGAAAGTGAAAATTTTACAACGTATGATTGGTTTCATAATAATTCGGTTTGGTATGATGAGAAGACTAATTCAATTACTTTATCAGGTAGACATATAGATGCTGTTATTAATATATCTTATGATACGGGAAAACTTAATTGGATAATTGGAGATTCTACTAATTATAGTAGTGAATGGCAAAAGTATTTCTTTAAGCCAATAGGAGACAATTTTGAGTGGCAATGGAGTCAACATTCGGCTAAGATTACTCCAGAGGGCTATGTGTTTATTTTTGATAATGGTAATAATAAGAGTAAAATTAAGGAAGAGTATGTTGATGCTTCTAATTCTTATTCAAGAGGAGTAATTTATAAGATAGATACTATTAATATGACTATTGAACAAATATGGGAATATGGTAAGGAAAGAGGCAGTGATTTTTATTCTCCTTATATATCTAATGTTTTATATTTAGAAGAAAATCATTTTGTAGTGCATTCTGGTGGTATTGTTAAGGTAAATGGTATACCATATAATTATCCTGCTGGTTTAAGTAATGAGGATGTTAGTTTGAAATCTGATACGGTAGAATTACTTAATAATGAAGTTATTTATGAACTTGTACTTCCTACAAATAATTACAGGGTAAGGAAAATGGAGATGTATTCTAATAGTGAATATAAACAAGGTATTGGTGTTAGATTAGGTAGTATTAGTAAGACAGAGGAATCTAATAAACATACAATTATAGTAAAGAGTAAGGATATAGATAATAATTATAATAAACATAATATTACTTTTGATAGAGAAGTTGATAGGTTAGTTTTTAGTGGGACATTTTTAAAAGATGATAAGGTTAAGATAATATTAGATAAGTTTCTTGGTAAAAAGGAATATGATGTAATAGTGAGAAAGAGACCTTATACGGCAATGTGTGTTGATGTGTTTACGGATAAGGAAGAAAAAGATGGTATTAAGGTTACTAAGTATATAAATAATACTGGTTTAAATGGTAAATATTTAATATATGTAAGTATTAATGGAACAATTTATAAAACTAATAAATATGTTGAATTTTAATGTAAAGTGTAGTAGAATAAAGTTATGGAGGGAATATATTATATGAATGATGTTTTAGAAAAAACAGAAGAGAAGATGGTTAAGACAATAGATTCTTTGGAATCAAAGTTTGTGAATGTTAGAGCAGGAAGGGCTAATCCTAATATGTTAGATGGTGTTATGGTAGAATATTATGGAACGCCAACTCCAATTAAGAGTTTAGCAAATATTTCGGTTCCTGAGGCTAGGCAACTTGTAATTAAACCATTTGATAGGAGTTGTTTATCGGCAATAGAGAAGGCTATTTTTGAGGCTAATTTAGGAGTAACTCCAAATAATAATGGAGAGGTAGTATTTATTGTTATACCTGCGCTTACTGAAGATAGAAGAAAAGAATTAGTTAAACAAGTTAAGTCTTTGGCTGAAGAGGCTAAAATTGCTTTAAGAAATATAAGACAAGATGCTAATGGAGTTTTAAAGAATTTAAAGTTACCTGAGGATGAGGAGAAGAAGGGTAATGAAGAAGTGCAAGATTTAATTAATGAGTATAATAAAATAGTAGAAAATAAGTTAAAAGAAAAAGAAAATGAACTTATGAGTATATAATAATTGGAGGGTTTATGGGAGAAAGAAAGGTTTATATACCTAGTATGGATGAAATTAGTGCTATGCAAAGTATAGTTAATGATAATACTATTGGTAGTCGTGGTAGTGTATATAATTATTGCTTAGCAAAGAGAATTGAATATATTGTTTTTAATGGCGGATTAGAATGTGTCAGTGATGAAATAAGAAATGATAGGGAAATAGCTAAGAAGGTACTTAGATTTTGTCCTAATGATTTGATTTTCTATTATAATGATTTTGAATTAGCGAAAGAGGTTATAGGGAATATTTATCATAATGATGTTAGAAGTGGAATTGATTATATTAATTTAACTTCTTGTCGTATGCAAAATAGTCCTGAATTTGTTCATTATATTGTTACTTATTTAGCTGAATATTTAAATAAATATCCTGATTATCGTTTTAATTATGTAGATAATAAGTTATTGAATACTCTTTTTAGTGGTAATATATTAGATAATTTTGATATAAATGGTTTGAGTTATAGGAAGAGAGTTGAATTTTTTGAGGCTTTATCTATGATAGAACCAGCATATATTTTAAAGACAGATAAGAAGTATTATGATCATTATAGGGTGTTTGTTGATGAGATGATAGATACTTGTTATGCTAATCATTTGGTTAATTCAATTATTGCTTATGCTAATAGATATGGTATTAGTAGTATAAATAATAATGTAGATATACTTAATTCTAATAATGATAATTGTAAGAAATTAGTTAAGTTTTTAAAAGAAAGAAAATAACTTTTAATTGTTCGACATTAAAAGTTTTTTTGATTTTCTATGTGTCAATTATTTTTAAGATAAAAATATCATGTATATTGTTAATATAAATACTATTTAAGTTTTAAAAAAAATTAAAAAAATTGTAAAAAGGTATTGCATAATATCTTTTTTTTTGCTATGATTATTAGTGTAAAGGAGGATAGAAAAAATGAACGAGAATAACGGAGGAAAGGGACTATTTTATGGTGTCATTGGTGTTGCAACACTAATAGTAGCTATTATTGGTGCAACATTTGCATGGTTTACAGCTACTGCTGCTGGTGATCAAAAGACTACTGTTACATCAGGTAATTTAGTTATCGAATATACTGATAGCACTACTATGGTAGCAACTAATTTAAAACCAGCAACTGAAGCTCAAGTAAAAGCTGCATATGCTAATAACAAATGTGCTCATACTGGTGATGTTGCAGACATTCAAAATAATGAATCAGTTTGTTCTGTATATCAATTTACTGTAAATAACACAGGTTCTTTATATGCGGTATTAACAGCTAGCTTAAGTGATTTTGCGATTACTACTGCAGAAGATAGAAATGTAAATACTGGTGTTACTGATGATACAGGAGCAACTGCTGTTACTACTGATGAAGAAATTGCTGCAGGTAAGTTCAAATACGCTGTTGTAGATACTGCTCCAGGAACTGCAGGTACATTTACAGGTGCTGCATTAGCTAGTGCCAGCAATATTAATTTAACTAGTAATAGATTAGCTCCAGGAGCTCACACAACTCAATATATTGTTGTTTGGTTAGATTCAACTGCTAACAACAGTTATCAAGCTGTTAGTGCTAACGCTAAAGTTACTGTAAATGCTGTTCAAACTAATCAACAATAATTAGAAAAGTTAAAAAAAATGTAAAAAAGGTATTGCATAATATCTTTTTTTTTGCTATGATTATTAATGTAAAGGAGGATTGAAAACATGAACGAAAATAATAATGGAGGAAAGGGACTATTTTATGGCGTTATTGGTGTTGCAACACTAATAGTAGCTATTATTGGTGCAACATTCGCATGGTTTACAGCCACTGCTGGTGGAGAAACTAAAACAGTTGTTAAAACTGGTACATTAAGTATTGAATATGTTACTTCTGGTGAAGGTTCTGGTAAAGTAGTTGATGCTAGTAATTTAAAACCCGCTACTACTGCTCAAGTATTAGCAGCTTATCAAGCTGGAGACTGTAAGTTTGCAGGCGATGAAGCTAGTGCAACTGAAACAATTTGTGCTTTTGCAAAAGTTACTGTAAAAAATACTGGTACTTTATATGCTAACATTAATGCTGACTTTAATATTACAAGTAATACTTATAAAGACAACAAATTAATGCATTCAGTATTTAAAACTACTCCTGCAACTTTAACTGGTAGTCCTGTAGGCTCTACTGTAACATTACCACCAACTCAAGCATTGGCACCTCAAGCTACTGATAGTTTTGTCGTTTTATTATGGTTAGATCAAACTGCTGTTAATACTGGAGAAAATAGTAATGCTAACAGAACATTTACTGCTGGTATTAACGTACAAGCTGTTCAAACTAATCAACAATAATTTTGTTAAAGTTATTTAAAAAAACATTAATCTCATATTGATATATGAGATTTTTTGTTGTATAATGATTATAAGAATAGATAGGAGTGTATAAATGTGGGTATAGTTGTAGGAAATTTTAATGATGTTGTTAACAGAGCAAGGCATTATAAAGTTAAAGTAATTAGCAGAAAGAAGAAGCCCATTCAATATATTGTCGGTATTTTATCTTATGCATTGTTTATATTTTTACTTTTAATTGGTGTTACTTTACTTATATATTTTGTGAGTATTAAAATTAAACAAAGTAAAGGAGATTATTCAGCCCCTACTTTTAATGGATATGTGGTACTTACTGGTAGTATGATTCCTGAAATTATGGAGAAAGATGTTGTTATTACTAAAAAAATTCCTGCTGAAAATCTTAAAGTTCGTGATATAATAACATTTGCTTCTAGTGATCCACGTTGGAAAGGGACTATTATAACTCATAGAATTATTGAAAAATATAAGTTAAATGATGGTACTTATGAGTTTAGATCTAAGGGTGATAATAATAATGTTGCTGATGATGCTTTAGTACAACAAGAAAATATTCTTGGTAAAGTAATACTTACTATACCAAAATTGGGTTATTTACAAATGTTTTTAGCCACTAAAAGTGGTTGGATAATAGGTATATTAATACCATGTTTATGTGTAATATCTTATGATATATTGAAATTATTTAAAGTTGTTGGGCGTAAAGCCGGGAAAAGAATTAGTAAAAAGAAGGTGACTTATGTCAAGTGAATTTAGAGTTAAAAGAATTAAAAATGATAATATTACTGTTGAAGAAGAAAAAGATGGTAAAAAAAATTGGCTCTTTCTTTTTTGGAGGAAATATGGTAATATATTCAGTATGATTCTTATTTTCTTAGCCATTACTTCATTTACAGTTGGCATTGGTATAGCATTATCACATTTTTTTGATAATGCTAATAAAAAAGTTGATGTTGAAATTAAGACTGTTGTTGAGTATTACAATGAAGATGGTAAGTTACTTTTTGAAAATACTTATCCTATGAGTGAAAAAGAAGCTGATATTATATATAACAATAAAGATGCTACTGAGGCAGAATTTGTTATTAAAAATATGTCTAGTATGGATATTAGATGTAGAATAGGATTAGAGAAGACTAAGAATACTACGATGGAAACTAATAAGTTAAATTATAAACTTATTAAGAATGGTGAGCCTTTAAAGAGTAAGAGTTTAAATTATACTAAGAAGATACCTGAAGCAGAGTTATTAGTGTTTGATATGAAACCAGCAGAGAGTGATAAGTTTGCACTTAGATTGTGGTTGGATGAGAGTGCAGATAATTCATATCAAGATAAAATTTTTGAAGGTAAGATTAAAGTATATTTTGAATATAAGAAAAAATAATAGGAGGGTTTATGATTAGGGGGCAAATATTTAAAATTGGGGTTGAATTAGTGTTTACTTTTGTTATATCAATAGTATGGTTAGATGTGATTAAAGGTAATGATGAAGAAACTAATAAGCTTATGTCCATTAATAATGAAATTACTTTAAAAGAGACTATTAATAATAAAGATTTATATTTAGTTAGTGATAATAGTGATGTTAATGGAATAGAGAATAATATTATTACAATTACTAATAATAGGAATGAAGATACTAGTTGTAATTTAATAATGTTAATTGATAAGAAGTCTTTAGTAGATATTAGTTATTTAAGGTATAAAATAAATGATGAAGTTAAGTGTTTAGATAATCTTATATATGAAGATAATGCTAATTATTATTATTTAATTGATGAATTTGATCTTAAAGCTAATGAAAATATAAATGAGTATTATACTATATGGTTAAGTGATGAATATAAAGATGTATTTAATAATAATACTTTAACATATAAGATGATTGTGGATACTAATGTATAAGATTTATGTATAATATTTTGCTTTGGAAGCGGAGCAGTAGTATGGTTTTTAAATATTAGAAAAACTAAATATACTTAATATTGTTATTTAGTAGGAAAGATGTAATTAATTTGTCGAGTGATAATTATTCTATATGAATTAGATTTAAATATTATGTATTAGGTGATACTATGATACATAATATTTTTGATTATAAGGGATTAAGCAATGATGAAGTAATTTATAGTAGAAAAAAATTTGGTAGTAATATAATTAATAAGAGAAATACTAATAGTTTTTTTAAGTTATTTTTGGAATCTTTAGGTGATCCTATTATTAAAATTCTTTTAATTGCTTTAGGTATTAAAATGGTATTCTTAATTAAGAGTTTTGATATTTATGAGACACTGGGTATTGTTATTGCTATATTTGTAGCATCATTTATATCAACGTTATCAGAGTATGGTAGCGAAAAAGCTTTTCAAAAATTGGAAAGTGATGCTTCTAAAATTAAAACTAAAGTATTAAGAGAGGGTAAAATACTAGAGATTTATGTGGATGAGGTCGTAGTAGGGGATTTGATTATTTTAACTACTGGGGATAAAATACCTGCCGATGGTATTATTATTGAGGGGATGCTTAGTGTTGACGAATCTATAATTAATGGTGAGGCTAAAGAGACATATAAGAATACTAGTAGTGCTAATAATAAAGTATATCGTGGGACAATAGTATGTTCTAATGAAGCAATTGTTAAAGTTACTAATATTGGGAGTGATACTTTTTATGGAAAAATAGCTCTTGAAATACAAGAAAAAGAAACACCATCACCCCTTAAGATTAGACTTACTAAGTTAGCTAAACTAATTAGTAAAATAGGTTATTTAGGGGCTGTGTTAATATCTTTATCATATTTGTTTTCAGTAATTGTTATTGATAATAATTTTGAATATAGTAAAATAATTGCAACATTATCTAATTTTCCTATTATGTTTGGTTATATTCTTTATGCTCTTACTTTAAGTGTTACCATTATTGTAGTTTCTGTACCAGAGGGATTACCTTTAATGATTACTTTAGTATTATCTTCTAATATGAAAACTATGCTTAAGAACAATGTTTTAGTTAGAAAACTTGTTGGTATAGAGACTGCTGGTAGTTTAAATATTTTATTTACTGATAAAACAGGAACAATTACAAAAGGCAAACTAGAAGTAGTAGGAATTATAACTCCAGACAATTATGAGTTTAACAATGTTATGGAAATGAAAAAATATAATAAATATTATGATTTAGTATATAAGAGTTTGGTTTATAATAATGAATCAACTTATGATAATGTTAGAAATACTGTTGTTTCAGGTAATATTACTGATAGAGCACTTTTAAATTATATTAAGGGCATTAAGGATAGTAGAGTTAAAATAATTGATAAAGTACTTTTTTCTAGTGAGAATAAATATTCTATGACAATTATTGATGTTGGAGAGAAGATTAAGTTAGTAAAAGGGGCTCCAGAGGTGATAATTAAATGTTGTAATAGTTATTATGATGTTAATTTAAATAGACGAATGTTTATTAGTAAACGGGAAGTGGAAAATAAAATTAATAATTATGTATCTAATGGATATCGGGTAATAGCATTAGCTACTTCTAATAGAGTATTAAATAAAGAAATAGATAATTTAACTTATTTGGGTTTAATTATTATTAAAGATGAGGTTAGAAAAGAAGCAATTGAAGGTCTTAAGTTGGTTAGTGAGGCAGGAATTCAAACAGTTATGATTACTGGAGATAATTTAAAAACCGCGGTTTCTATTGGAAAAGAAATAGGACTTATTAAAAGTGAAAATGATTTGGTAATGACCAGTGAAGAAATAAATAAATTAAGTGATTTTGAAATAAAGAAAATGTTACCTCATTTAAAAGTTATAGCTCGTAGTTTACCACAAGATAAGAGTAGATTAGTAAGAATAAGTAAGGAACTTAATTTAGTTGTTGGAATGACGGGAGATGGGGTTAATGATGCTCCTGCTTTGAAAAAAGCAGATGTTGGTTTTGCTATGGGAAGTGGGACTGAAGTAGCAAAAGAGGCTTCTAATGTAGTTATATTAGATGATAACTTTTTATCTATTGCAAAGGCAATATTATATGGTAGAACAATATTTAAGAGTATTAGAAAGTTTATAATATTCCAACTTACAGTTAATTTATGTGCAATAAGTGTTTCATTAATTGGACCTTTTATTGGAATATATGAACCAGTTACAGTAATTCAAATGCTTTGGATAAATATGGTTATGGATACTTTAGCCGCTTTAGCATTTGCTTATGAACCAGCTTTGGTTGAGTATATGAAGGAAAAGCCAAAAAGAAAAGATGAAAATGTTGTCAATGGATATATGTTTAATCAAATAATTGCTAACGGCTTATATATTGCGGTTTTATGCTTAGTATTTTTAAAGACTAATTTATTTAGAGGAATTTATGAAACTAATGAGACTTTAATGACAGCATTTTTTGGTTTATTTATTTTTGCTTCATTATTTAATAGTTTTAATGCCAGAACAACAAGGGTTAATATTTTATCTAATATAATTAAGAATAAAGCTTTTATCGTGGTTATATCTTTGGTTATTATTATTCAAATATACTTAATTTATTATGGTGGTGGTTTATTTAGAACTATCGGGCTTAATTTAGAAGAATTTTTGGTCATGTTACTTATTTCTTTAACTGTAATACCATTTGATTTTATAAGAAAAATGATACTTAAATTACTTAATAAAAAAAGAGAAATATAGTTAAATTAATATTATGAATTAAAACAGCGTAGCAAAAGAATAAAAAAATTAAAAAAAATATTTGCAAAAGTTAAATTTTATGATAAACTATTGTTAGTTATTTAAAAGCGATGAGGAAGAGGAGTAAATTAAGTTTGTTTTGTAGAGAGTTCTTGTTTGGTGAAAAAGAATAAATAAATTAATTGAAGGTAGCTTCTGTAGTTAATATCTAAAGAAAAAGGATATTACGCGTAAATGCGTTAAAGTTATAAGGTAATATTATATTACAAAATAAGGTGGTACCACGAGATTTCGTCCTTTGGATGGAATCTTTTTTAATGAAAGGAAGATTTTTATGTTAGAAACAAAGTATAATCATGAAGAAGTAGAGAAAGGAAAATATGATTTTTGGTTAAAAAATGATTATTTTAAAGCTGGAGATCTATCTAAAGAACCATTTACAATAGTTATTCCTCCTCCTAATGTTACTGGAAAATTACATTTAGGACATGCATGGGATACAACGATACAAGATATTATTATTAGATATAAAAGAATGCAAGGATTTGATGCACTATGGCTTCCTGGTATGGATCATGCAGGAATTGCTACACAAGCAAAAGTTGATGCAAAATTAAAACAAATGGGCTTTAATCCTAGAGAGATGGACCGTGATACATGGCTTAATTATGCATGGGACTGGAAAAAAGAGTATAGTGAGAATATAAGAATTCAATGGGCAAAGTTAGGACTTAGTCTTGATTATGATAAAGAAAGATTTACTTTAGATGAGGGTTTATCTAATGCTGTAAAACATGTTTTTATTACGTTATATAATAAAGGTCTAATTTACCGTGGTGAGAGGATAATTAACTGGGATCCTTATACAATGACCGCTTTATCTAATGAAGAAGTAGAATATAAAGATGTTGAAGGAGCATTTTATCATATTAAGTATTTTGTAGAAGGAACGAATGATTATTTAGAAGTTGCTACGACAAGACCTGAGACTCTTTTTGGAGATGTCGCGGTCGCGGTTAATCCTAATGATAAAAGATATAAACATCTAATTGGTAAGAATGTTGTTTTACCTATAGTTAATAAACTTATTCCAATAATAGGAGATGAACATGCTGATATAGAATTTGGAACTGGAGTTGTAAAAATAACTCCTGCACATGATCCGAATGATTTTGAAGTAGGAAATAGACATAATTTAGAGAGAATTAAGGTTATTAATACTGACGGGACAATGAATGAAAATGCTTTAAAATATGTTGGGATGGATAGATTTGAGGCAAGAGAAGCACTAGTAAAAGACTTGGAAAAAGAAGGGCTTTTAATTAAAGTTGAAAAAATTATTCATTCAGTAGGACATTCTCAAAGATCAGGAGTTATGATCGAGCCATATCTATCTAAGCAATGGTTTGTTAAAATGAGACCTTTAGCAGATGCAGTTTTAAAAAATCAAAAAGATAAAGAATTAAAAGTTAATTTTATTCCTGCAAGATTTGAAAAACTAATGAATCATTGGATGGAAATAACTTATGATTGGTGTATATCTAGGCAACTTTGGTGGGGACATAGGATTCCAGCTTGGTATAAAGGTGAAGAAGTATATGTAGGATACGAAGCTCCACAAGAAAGTGGTTGGGTACAAGATAGTGATGTTTTAGATACTTGGTTTTCTAGTGCTCTTTGGCCATTTTCAACACTAGGTTGGCCTGATAATACCGAATTATTAAAAAGATATTATCCTAATAACGTTTTAGTTACAGCTTATGATATTATTCCTTTCTGGGTAAACCGTATGGTATTTCAAGGTTTATATTTTACTAATACTAGACCATTTAAGGAATGTTTAATTCATGGTTTAATTAGAGATAACCAAGGAAGAAAAATGAGTAAAAGCTTAGGTAATGGAGTAGATCCAATGGATGTAATTAAAGAATATGGATGTGATTCTTTAAGATATTTCTTATCTACAAGTTCAGCTTTAGGACAAGATTTAAGATATGATACTGAAAAAGTTAGATCAACATGGAATTTTTTAAATAAATTATGGAATGCATCAAGATTTTGTCTTATGAATATAGAAGATTTAAAAGAATTAGATTTTAGTAATATTGATAATAAAGATAGATGGATTTTAACAAAATTAAATAATACGATAAAAAAAGTAACCAAATATATGGAAAAATACGAATTTAATAATGTTTCTAGTTTGTTATATTCATTTATATGGAATGATTTTTGTGATAATTATATTGAACTTGCTAAATTTAGTCTTGATCAGGCATCAACAAAAAGTACTTTATATTATGTATTATTATCGATCTTAAAGATGATGCATCCATTTACTCCTTATATTACTGAAGAAATATATAGCATGTTACCAATAAAAGAAAGTACTTCAATTATGGTCAGTGAATACCCTAAATATAATAAAAAATATGTATTTACTAAAGAAGAAAAAGAAGTTGACTCTATTATTGATTTTATAAAAGTATTTAGAAATTTTAAAGCTACTAAAAATATTGGTAAAGACTTTAAATGTATGATAAATAATAATAGAGATTATACTTTGATCAATAAAATGTTAAAGTTGGATGACCATATCATTAGTAATAAATTGGATGTTACTAGTTATGAGGTTGCAAATGGGGATTATAGTATAACTATATTTTATCAACATGTTGTTACTGAAGAAGAGGCAAAACTTAAAGAAAAGCAAATAGATAGTTTAAAAAATAGTATTGCTAGAAGAGAGAAGTTGCTATCTAATCAAAATTATGTTAGTAAGGCTCCTTTAGAACTTGTTAATCAAGAAAAAGAAAAACTGGAAGAAGAAAAGAAAATGCTATCTACTTTGATAAATCAATAAAACTCAAGTATTATAACAATGCTTGAGTTTTTTTTATGTGTTCTTGCTACGTTGTTATCACAATAAAAAATTTTTCAAAAAAAATATCAAAATTGTCAAAATTTAAAAACACCCGTACAGTT
>OLSB01002569.1_pt1 | contig 14741 bp, 13 predicted proteins | sample 1672071 | NCBI WGS metagenome assembly OLSB01 (sample SAMEA3136642, study PRJEB25190) | human gut metagenome | biome: human gut; feature: human-associated habitat; material: faeces | place: Austria | collected 2013 | reverse complement strand
AAACGCAATCTGCGTCTGTTACTCCCTTTCATCGTTGGAATAATATTATCCTTTTCAGCCAAAAAAGTCAACCATTTTTTCAGATATTCTTTCCATACTACCGCAAAAACGGCATCCATCGGATGCCGTTTCTCATTCATTTGAAATTCAGATTCTGCGTTCCTGCACGATCCTAGGACTCCATAACATCTTTACCGTCATAGTAATTGCAGTTAGGGCAAACTCTATGAGGGAGTTTAGGTTCATGACACTGAGGACAGATTGAAAGTCCAGGTGCGGTCATCTTCATGTTAGCGGATTTTCTCTTATCTCTTCTGGCTTTTGAAGTTTTTCGTTTAGGTACTGCCATGTTTTACACCTCCTTACAAGTACACTTCTATGTGAAGTTAATATTCTCAATTTTAATATCTGCTGACAAATGTATATCAACCACTTAAGTATATACTTTAACCGGTGCCTTTGTCAACAGAAATTTTACTACATTCTGCCTGTAACGATATTGAATGTATCTCTTGCAATCATAAGCTCTTCGTTTGTAGGGATGAGGAGAAGTCTTACCCTTGAATCTTCTGTGGCTATGTCAACTTCCTTGCCTCTTACCTTGTTCTTTACAGGATCCAACTTGATTCCAAGATTGCCCAAGTTATTGCAGATGATTTCTCTCATGGTAACGTCATTCTCACCTACTCCTGCAGTAAAGATGATGGCATCAACGCCATTCATTTCTGCAATATATGCACCGATATAGAATCTTACCTTATGGGCAAATACCTTCAGTGCAAGGGCTGCTCTTTCGTTACCTTCTGCAACTGCTTCTTCAATATCTCTGAAGTCACTGGAAACTCCGGAAATGCCGAGAACACCTGATTTCTTGTTTAATATCTCGTTGGCCTTACCCTGAGGGAGATTTTCTTTTTCTCTGATGTAAGTTACAATTGCAGGGTCAATGTCGCCGCATCTGGTTCCCATTACAAGGCCTTCAAGAGGAGTAAATCCCATGGATGTATCTATACATTTACCTCTCTTGATAGCAGAAACTGATGCACCGTTACCAAGGTGACATGTAATCAGTTTAAGGTCATCCAGATTTACATTGAGCATCTTTGCTGCTCTTTCTGCAACATATTTATGTGAAGTTCCGTGGAATCCGTATCTTCTGATTCCGTGCTTCTGATAATATTCGTAAGGAATAGCGTATATGTATGATTCAGGCGGCATAGTCTGATGAAAAGCCGTATCGAAAACTCCAACCATTGGTGTATTCGGCATGAGTTCCTGACATGCTGCAATACCTAAAAGGTTAGGCGGATTATGAAGCGGTGCCAGTTCCACGCACTCTTCCAGAGCTTTGATAACTTCTTCTGTGATAAGTACTGAGGATGCAAATTTTTCTCCGGCATGTACTACTCTGTGTCCTACTGCTCCGATCTCATCCATGGACTTTACAACTCCATGTTCAGGATCCTGAATGGCATTGAGAACCTGTTCGATAGCATCCTTATGATCCTTCATAGGCACTTCTGTTTTAACTTTGTCTGTTCCTATTTTTTCGTGCGTGATAACGGAACCATCCATTCCGATTCTTTCTACAAGACCTTTGCAGAGCAGAGATTCGTTTGTCATGTCAAGAACCTGGTACTTAAGCGAAGAACTTCCGCAGTTGATAACTAAAACTTTCATATCTATTCCTCCATATAATTTATATAACAGTTTAACCTTAAATAGTATAAACAAAAAACCCTGCTATTGCAAGGGTTTTCTGCCTTTTCTGCCTAAATTTTCCCTTTGTTGTAAAAGGGTTTTCTGAGATATTCCGAAAAGGTGTACAAATCTCTTTCTGCCGCAATATTGTACAAATCAGCAGCCAGAATATCTTTCTCCAAGGTGTTTCTTATTTCCGGATATGCCGCAGCTTCTCTATTTATATTTGTAATTACAGGCAAAGCACATCGTCCGGATTTTTTCACTTCTTTTAGATAAGTGCTTCCTTTTTCGCTAAATGCCAGAATTCTAATATAGCTGTTATATTCAGTATCTTTTTCTATGCCCAGAAGAACCTGAAGAAGAAATCTGTCTATCCTTGTTCTGGTATATCTTTTGGATTTCATGGAATCTGCCAGTTCTTCCATATTGCTGCAGCTTCTGAGACACTTTTTCAGCTTATTTCCAAGGCCCTCTCCTCCCGAAGGAGCTTTTTCCAGAATATATGCCTCAGATGAGAGGATTTTATATCTCAGCAGTTCAAAAAATATATCATCTGAAGGACTCTGTACTCCGGCAAAAACCTCTGCCGATTCAGGAGGTAAGAATGCTGAAATATCTTTTTTTTCACTTAAAAGATATCTTATGGCCGTGGCAGAAGCCATTTCCTCATCGGGACATCTGTCATTGTATCCCGGTCCTGTCCTTGCCACTGCAACCGGCTGTGCTGTTCTCATTGCATTTATATACTCCAGTGCCAGTATATTGTTTGGGCTTTCCACAATCTTCTCTGCCTCTTTACCCAGCAGCTGACAGATTGTCTCGCTTCTGGCCCTTGGATATGATATTCCTTTTTTTACAGCGTCTCGGATACAATCCTCTATATGCCCTCTATTGTCCTTTATTTCCCGGGCAATGGCTTTAAGTTCTTCTATATTTCCCGATTCACTTCCGAAGGAAATGAAGTCTGCTCCCAGATTTTCAAGAATTTCAACACTTGCTGAGGCATAGTATCCCGCCGAACTGCACGCAAAGACCGCCGGTATTTCAACCACAAGGTCCACACCGCATTTTACGGCAGCCTCAGCTCTCTGCCACTTATCAGCTATGGATGCCTGCCCTCTCTGAAGGAAATATCCGCTCATGGCGGCTATTGAAACCTCCGCCCCGCTTTCTTCCATGGAACGTCTGAGGTGGTGCAGATGACCGTTATGAAAAGGATTATATTCTGCTGTTATTCCTACGCTTTTCATTTTCATAAAATTATAATACCACAATATTAACAAATAATGCAGCAAGAATTACGGCAATAATGCAGTGAGTTGCCTTTATTGATATTATCTCCCTCAGTCCCAGCCCTGAACCCCTTGTCATTGACATGGACTGACCTATTACAGAAAGTCCGCCGAAGGATACCAGTGCTGATGCCATAATAACTTTATATGCCATACTTATATCGCACAGTCCTACCATGTTTGTTCCTATTGTCATTTCCATTATGCCTTTCAGACAGGCTGATGCAGCCTGATTATGTATAATAGCTGATAATCCGGCTTTTTCCATTAAATTTATGCCTATGGTAAAAAACATAAGATACGCCAGAATCATTGCCATATCTTTAAAGCCTGCACCTATGGCTCTGCTGAAGTTTTCCAGATAGTCACTGCTTCCCCCCGGAATTACGGTCCCTTTGCTACGCATTTTCCCTTTTTTCGACATGTACAGCAGACTGTTTAAAAGCGCTCCTCCATAATGAGCTGACGCAACAATAAGCGCGCCTTCCCTGCTTCCTATGAAAGTACCTACCGTAAATATTATAAAAGCCGGGCCTGTGACAAGAGAATAACTCAACACAAAGCGTCCCTGCTCTGCGGTAAGTCTTCCTTCTCTTACAAAATCTCCCACCGCCTTGGCTCCCATGGGATAACCCGACAGAAAAGCCATCACAAAAGGATATATTCCCGGCGGCAGGCTTTGCAGATTTCCCGTGTTTTTTATAAATTCCGAAAAAATGAAAAACGGAAGCAGTACGGGGATTATAGAGTTCGCCCATATTATTATTGCAGTTTTGGATCCTTCCTCGGTTATATCCGGAAATATAACCATGGCCATGGCAAAAGCAGCTGCCAGTATGGCTATGCACCTGTTTTTATGATAATTGCTCATTCTCATGTTGCAATTCTATTCATAAAATCAAGGCTTTATTCCACAGCGAAAAAAAGGATGTCTGAGGGAGTTTCCCGGACATCCTGTATCTTTTCTATTCTTCTTCACTTGGCGCAAAGGTTCCTGATTCAACTTCATTCTGGGTCTTATATGCCAGATTTTTCATTTCTTCTCTGTTGGATGCCAGAACCTCGTTTATGGAATTGAAAGTGTTTTCCAGACTGGTGTACATTTCACCAAAGTACTTCATGTTGAGCTCATCCATTTTGCCCTGCATGTCATAAAGCATCTTATCCACATAATCGTAAGTTCTCATGCGCATAACTCTTGCATGAGTCTCGGCGTCCTGCTTTATCTCTGCGGCAAGCTTGGTTGCCCTTAAAGTTATATCATCTGTTTCAACAAGATAATCGGCCTGCTTTTTGGCTTCTCTTATGATTCGTTCGTATTCCGCCTTGGCTTCTGCCAGTATTCTGTCTCTCTCGTCTCTGATCCACTTTGCCTGCTGAACATCATCCGGCAGCGCCAGTCTTATTTCCCTGACAATCTGAAATATTTCCTCTGCGTCCAGCATGATCTTGTTTGACAAAGGAAGACCGGTGGCTTCATCAACTATATCTTCCAGTTCTTCCAGTAATTTTAAAACTTTCATCGTATCTTCCATTACTTGTTCAATCTTCCTTTCATTTTTTCTAATACGCAGGGCGGTACCAGGTTTTCACCCCTGCCTCCCAAAGAAATGACCTGCTTAGCCATTGTGGAACTGATAAAGGCGTATTTGGAATCTGCCATCAGAAATACTGTTTCGGTATTATTCTCGTACAGGTAACGATGCAGCTGGGCCATCTGCTGTTCAGAGTCAAAATCGCTCATACCTCTCAGCCCTCTTACGACCACGTTAAACTTATTTTTGTTTACAAAATCAGCCAGCAGTCCGTCACACATGTCCACTGTAACATTTTCAAGATGGGCGGTGGCTTCCTTAATCATTTCCATGCGTTCCTCAAAGGTGAACATGGTTTTCTTTTCAAGGTTCACCACTACACCGATTACCACCTGATCGAAGAGGTTGGCCGCTCGTTCTATAATGTCTAAATGTCCCAATGTAAGCGGGTCAAAGGAACCGGCATACAGCGCCTTTGTCTTCATAATCCTTCCTCCCAATTCTTTGCCTTATATTTTAGCATAATGAACTGTTCTTTGCAATGATTTTCCCTGTGCTTTGTATTCATGCCGTCAGCGCTTTATCAGAGCCGCCAGTCAAACCAGCAGTATGAACCGGTCCTATAAATCTTGTTTCCATCTGCGCCTAAAGGCGCTTTTTATGCCTGCTTATTATGCATAATTCCCTACGCGCCGGAAATTACGGTCCCCATGCCTGCATTTCTGATTTGCACGTCTGTTAAAAATCATCAATGCGCTGAAGCCGTATAAAAGCCGGCTCGTTATTTCTAAGCCGGCTTTTCGTAATACTTCATATTTTTTGTGGACATTTTTGTGTTTTCGTCAGTGTTGAAAGCCGTATCATCCGTAAATGCTCAGAACAATCTGACCATATTTTCTTTCTTTCAGCTTTTCAAATCCCATTAGAGCGTCAGGCAGCTCCAGGCTGTCTCTGTGCTCTGCAATTATTATTCCATCGTCTGACAGAAGTCCTCTCTCTGCAATTTTTTCAAAAGCATCGCTGTAATATCCGGCTTCATAAGGCGGGTCCATAAAAAAAATATCAACCTTTTCTCTCATGGATTCCAGAACCTTGCGAAAATCTCCGCTCTTGATGACAGACTTATCACCGGCTTTGCAATAATCGATATTTTTCTTTATTATTTGAATACTCTCTCTTGAATTGTCGCAGAAATAGCATTTTGATGCGCCTCTGGAAATAGCCTCCAGTCCCAGATTTCCGGTCCCCGAAAAAAGATCCACACATATGCTTTCACTTATATAAGGCATGATTATGCTGAACATGGCTTCTTTCACTTTATCTGTCGTAGGCCTTATATTATAATTTTCAGGCGTGTAAAGACGTCTTCCCTTAAAGTCTCCTGCTATTATTCTCATGCTTTCCCCTTGAATATTTAAAAAAAATGTACTTATATTAAATATATTAACCTATATGTCTTTTAAAATCAAATATTTAAATTACCATTCAAGACCGCTGGAACCATTTATTGCATGACATAATAATCTTCTGCCGTATCAAACTATTACTGTAATAGGAGGTGAACAAAATGTCATTACAGGATAAAATGAACATCAATGCAAAACCTGCATTAAACAGCCTGAAGACAGAAGTTGCCAACGAGCTTGGTCTTTCTAACTATGAACAGACTGACAAAGGTAACTTGACTGCAAGACAGAATGGCTATGTCGGCGGTTATATGACTAAAAAGTTAGTCGAAATGGCTGAAAGACAGCTGGCCGGAAAGTAATTTTTTCGGTAAGAGAAAATTTATCTTTATATTTCTTAACAAGTCAGAAAGCTCCCGGTTAAGTCTGCCGGGAGCTTTCTGTAGTTATTTCATAACTTTAATTCTATTTTTTCTCCGAACATGCGCTTTACTTTTCTTCTCAACTGATCATGTTCCGGCAGGCATATAAGCGGGTCTTTGTCTATTATATCAGCTGCCACCTTTTTTACATCTTCCAGTATATCAACATGGCGGATCAGATCACTTATGTTAAGCTCCGGGAGTCCGTGTTGTCTGGTTCCAAAAATTTCTCCGGGACCTCTAAGCTTAAGATCTTCCTCCGCTATGGCAAAACCGTCACTGCTCTTACACATTATCTTGTTTCTCTTATTGGCTATTTCGCTTTCATGACCGCAAAGCAGTATACAATAGGACTGTGCTTTTCCACGTCCCACCCTTCCTCTAAGCTGATGAAGCTGCGCGAGGCCGAATCTTTCACAGTTTTCAATCACCATAACGGTGGCATTACTTACATCTATGCCTACCTCTATGACTACCGTAGATACAAGAATATCTGTCTCACCTGATGCAAAGCTTTCCATGACGGAATCCTTTTCATTCTGCTTCATTGCTCCATGAACAAGTCCGACACTTACATCAGGAAATCTTTGTGAAAGTTCTTTATAAATTTCCTCTGCCGAACGGCAGTCGATATTTTCTGACTCTTCAATGAGGGGTGCTACAACATAAGCCTGCCGTCCTGCCTTGACTTCATTATGAACAAAATCGTAAACATTATCTCTGGAGTCATTGTTTCTGAGGTAAGTTCTTACAGGCTTTCGTCCCGGCGGCATTGTATCAATAACAGAAATATCAAGATCCCCATATAATATGACCGCCAGTGTTCTCGGTATGGGTGTTGCTGTCATTACCAGAATGTTAGGTGTATCGCCTTTTTCCGCCAGAAGACTTCTTTGATTTACACCGAATCGATGCTGCTCATCGGTAATTACAAGCCCGAGAGCCTTGAACGCCACTTCAGGCTGGATTATTGAGTGCGTTCCCACGATAATATCTGTTTTTCCGGAAGAAAGTCTTTCAAGAACCTCCTGTTTTTCTCTGGCTTTAAGGCTACTGCACAGCAGATCCACATTAAGACCCAGAGGCTCAAGATCCCTTTTCAGCGACACGAAATGCTGTTTTGCCAGCAGTTCTGTAGGCGCCATCATCGCCGATTGATATCCTGCTTTTGCTGTTTTATATATGGCCAGTTCTGCCACTGCAGTCTTTCCCGACCCTACATCTCCCTGAATCAGCCTGTTCATAGGCCTTACTGATGCCATGTCCTTCTGCACTTCCTCCCACACTCGTTTCTGACCTTCTGTAAGTTCAAAAGGAAGCCTGTCGGTATAATTTTCTACCGATATATTCTCAGCGATTACAATTCCTTTCCTGATATTGCTTCTTCCCTTTTTTATATAGAAAAGGCCTGTCTGAAGTATTAGAAGTTCCTCAAATACCATTCGGTAACGGGCTTCCTTTATCTGCCTTTCATCCTTGGGAAAATGAATATTCGTCAGGGCGTAAGCAGGACTGCACAGGTTGCTTTCTTTTGCTATTTTATCCGGAAGCCACTCCTCTGCCTGAGAAGCCAGAGGCAATATGCTTTTTATTATCTTTCTCATATTAGCCTGAGTGATACCTTCCGTAAGCGGATAAACAGGAAAAATTCCTCTCTCATCATCCTTGTCTCCCAGACGATGAAATTCCGGATGTGCCATCTGGCGTCGCCCATTATTTAAAGTTATTTTTCCGAAAAAAGTATATTCACATCCTACATTAAAATAATCGGCCAGATATCTGCCGTTAAAGAACAACACTTCCATATCGGCTGAGCCATCCTGCACCAGAATCCTCAGAGGTGTTTTTTTGTTGTACGGATTTCCTCTGTACTGCCGTGCCGCTACCCTTCCCTTAACAAGTACATCCTTGTTGAAGGGGGCTTCCATTATGTACGATATTTCCCGCCTGTCCTCATATTTCCTTGGAAATAGGTGGAGCATATCATCAACGGTTTCCACGCCCATGTTATTCAAAATGCGACATTTCTTTTCTCCGACTCCCTTTATACAGGAAATACTATCTTGCAGGTTCATATATTCTGGTCACCTCGATATTTCTTGGAGCAATATTCTTTGATTTGACTCCGGTTATCACCATGGTAAATATGCCTTTCTGCTGGGGAAACATGCTTTGCATTTCTCTGCAGAGAGCATCCAGAACGGTGTCCGTAACTTTTTTTATGCTGGCACCAAAGTTCAGAACAACATAAAAAACCATTCTGTATGAATCTCCTTCCTCATCTATGATAAAATTTCCGGCAAGATCCCCCGTACCCGTTTTGGAGGGTTCCCCCAGTATCTTACCTTTGTCTGTGGCGAGATAAAGTCTGTTTCCGGCCTTTGTACAAGCGCGTATTAAAGCCTTGGCAATAACATTATCGTTTATCGTGACCCTGCCCAGTCCGGTTTCTCTTGTTAATGTCATTTTTTTATTCCTTTCTGTCTGTCACCTGCTTGAAATTTCCATCATATTATAATCAGGGAGGTCTGAATATGAACAATAATTTTCATAAAAAGAAATGCTTTAACCTGTATAAAGAAACAAAGGATATAGGCTTTGTTCTGCTGGTATTCGGCGCAGTAACGGTGTGCGCCTTCTTCCTGCCGCCGAAAGCCTGGATAGTCCTCCTTGGCCTTGTTCTTATAATATGCGGCCTTACTCTTCTGAAAAAGTAATACTTATATTTCCGGCGATATTATTCTTTTTGAAAACTCTTCAGCCCTCTTTTCAATTCCCGATATTTTAAATATATCTCCCGGATTATTGGCTGTCTCCGTCAATACAAATCCGGCGGGCAATATGAAATTCTTATTCATGTTTACCACACTTATAATCTGTCTGGCAACTATATCGCCTCCGCTGTATCCGGAAACAACTATCGCATACACTCTTTTGCGGCTGAAATCATGAGTTCGGAACAAAGCCGTAAGCCTGTTTATGAAAGCCATTATGTTGGCGCTTACAGCATCATTGTAATTGGGGCATATCAGAACCAGAATATTGCTTTTCAGTATAGCCGGATAAACTTTTTCAACCATTACTCCACCGTAAAAGCAACCGGCATTTTCTCCAAAGTGAAGGCAGGCCTCATATTTACATCCTCTGCAGTCCCATATTTCTCCGTTTCTTATTGATATTTCTTCTATTGCAGCCTTTCCTGCGATATTGCCTGCAGTCATCTCCCAGAGGGACAAGCTGTTGGAAGTCTTTCTGTTTCCTGCATGAATTGCCAGAATTTCAGGGTTTTTCTCCTGTGGCATGGTAAAACATATCACCTTTTCCATGAGAAGTCTGCAGCTTTTAACATATGCTTTTTCAGGCTCAAGCTGCCATACCGCGGACAGCACCTTAAGATTGCTCAAATCTCCTGTGGCTTCGGTCAGCGGTTTTCCCGGGAAAGTGCATCCAGCTGTATTGGCAGCAAAAACCGTTCTCACAGCCATATCTTTTGTGTAGAGGCTTCCCGCACCGTCCACTACCAGTCCTCCGATACATCCTGAGAGAATTTTTCCCCCCGATGGATTCTGCAGGTATCCCAGAAGCCTGTATGCTTCAATATTCATTCCGCTGTTATTAAGCTCAATGGCAAAAATTATGCAGCTGTTTTTAAGCTTTCCCTGTATGCTGAGTTGAAAAAACTCGTCTGTTTCCTTTATTATACAAATTTCTGTATTTTCCGGAAAACAGCTGCCTGAAAGTGCTTCTTCCAGAACACGCTTCATTCTTCCTCTTGAAGGCTCCGCCTCAAGCATAATAATATATAATTTCATAAAATCACCGTCACTTTAAAAGACACAGATTTCTATAGGCTTTCCTGATTCTTTCATAAAGTTCCTCAGGCATAGGGAAATCTTCAAATTCCACGGTATCTCCTTTAAGTCTGTTTTTTATTCCCAGAAAGGCGCCCTCCCCATTCATTCCGAAATAAATTGAACTGTAATTCCACTCTCCCTGCAGGGTGAGAATCAGTGATATTGCACCTGATGATATAGCCGGTGCCATATAAGGTTTGAACCCAAGCTGCCGCACTTGAAGATTTGCTGTTCGCGTCAGCTTTGTAAGTTCTAAGGACAGCTGATTATCATAATTTGTTACACTGTTGGCAATAACCAGATCCTCGCCATGAGGACCATATGCTCTTCCTTCCGTAAGATACGACTCAAATCGCTTGTCTTGTGAAGCAAAATATTCTGCTCTCTTGTTCATTACTCCAAGTCCGTATCCTCTGATCTGTCCCGGCTTCAGCCCTGAAGCGGTCAGTACTTCCCTGCACAGAGGATCTACCGGATCTGATACCACTGCAAAAATTCCTTTGAATCCCGCTGCTCCGGCCAATCTTCCGTACTCTGCGGCAATCTCCCTGTTTGCTTCAAACTGAGCCATGCGCACATCAACATCCCCTGAAACGCTGAGAGGCGGAACGCCTCTGCTTGCGCAGAAAACCAGCATATGGCAGTCAAACAGATTATCGGCGGAAAGAATTTTCACCTTGGGAAGTTTCTTACGCCCGAAAGGCCACCCTATCTGATTCATCTCCATCTCGTAACGCGCCGTTACATTCTCGTCTATATCAAATATTCCTATAGTATCTATCAGGTCTCCTCCAAGGAGTTTGAGGCCCATAAGAAGGGACCCGCCCACATCTCCCATAGCCATGATATTTACTTTAAGATTTTTTTGCGGCAATGAATCATCTATTATCAGAGGCATCGCCTCCGGGCACAATTCTTTTACGCTTCTCATATTAAGCCCCCCTTGCAGTATTTTATGCTCATTTAAACATTTTTCTCATTCTGACCAGTTTTTCTCTGTCCATTTCGATATATGCCGAAGCCGCCATATTTTCATCATACTTTATGTGCTCATTCACCTCAGGCCGTTTAGGATCAACGATGACTTCACCCAGCCTTTTTAAAGTAAGTTTCTGTTCAAACTCTTTCTGGTACTCCTCTTCCAGAGTCTTCAGAATCTCCCCGGCATTTTCCAGACATGTCATTGAATAGTCATAAAGGCTGCTTCCCGATATATCCCCCAGGAAAGACGGGACTGCATAAGGCAGGAGAAGATTCAGCGAAGGGATTATGCTCTGACTTTCCACCGTCACGTCCTTATCTTTCATGCTGTCGCCCCCTATATATGGATACATGGCTGTTTCATCCACCCAGCACTTTAGATTCGGCAGAAAATATGCACTATCCACATTTCTTTCTTTTATTGTCATAAGGTCACGCCCTCTGCCTGTCTGAACACCGACTACAGTATCAACAACATCTACCTCATTTGCCTTCAGTATGGGATCTATCTCCTTCATTCTGTATCCTTTGTGAAGAAGATCGTCCACAAGTATTACAGGCCGGTTAAATGACTTTATGGTTCTTATCTGGTTTTCTATTGTTGAATAGAAGCTGCTTTCTTCTATAGTGAAGGATGATACATCCCTGGTGAAATATTTTTCAGTATGCAGCGCTTTTGTTACCGTATTAGGAACAGCCACTCCTTCCAGCAGTTTTCCAAAAGGTACCGCCATATATCTTCCATAGGCTTTTTCGGTATAAGGCACCGGCGATACATTGTTTATTTTAGCAATAAGCTGTATCATCTTGTGGTGCATTATTCCGGAGTTATATGAGATTATAAGTTCACCCGGATAAATTGAAGTAAGCATTTCCAGAAGCCGGTTATGCGCGCTTTCAACGGCTTCCAGCACCCTTCTGTTTTTGTTAAGAGGATGCTTTATTATGGTTTCAACATTCTTAAATATTACTACAGGTGAGCGCATATCAACTGCATAGATAGGTCTTGCACCATCTGCCGCAATATTTATGAATCCCTGTTTTCTTACGGTTCTTACCGCTCTGTTGGCAAGTCCTGCCTCATCCCACGGATGATACACAACGTAAGTGTAGTCTTTTGCAAGAAGCTCTGAAAGAAGTTCAACCAGTATTGTCTGATCTGCATTAGCTATGGAGGTTTTTCTGCTTACAAATATGCCGCCTATTACGGCTATCGCTCCTGCGGCCTTGTTCCTGATATATGCGGCTATGTCCTGATCGTGAAATGCACTGAGCAGATCAATGCTGTCAAGTCTGCTTACGGCAGCCACAGCCACTATCTTGTTATCTGTCGCTCCATCTCTCAATGCTACAGCTTTTACACCTTCACGATCCAGATACTCAGCTACTTTTTCTATATCATAACCATGCTCTTTTAGTTCCTGAGCCATGTCATCAATAAGGGCGCTGCTGCTCTCTCCGTATGGCTCAATGCCTATATCTCTTGCCTCTATAACGTGCTTGTAAGCAGGTTCTCTCATGTATAGTCCGTTTTCAAAGATATAGTTCTGCGCTACCGGATCTATCAGGTTTGAAATATCTCGTCCTGAGTCGATATTTTCTCTTATTCTTGTAGAACTTATGTCTTCAAAATGTTCTTCCAGGTGAAGATTTATCACATCACCTGTAAGCGGATATCTCTTCTTGTTTGCGGAACCGTCCCTTCGCTCGTCTGAGGAACGCTTGAATACTATGTGATTTATTGAATGAATCGAATTTTCTGAAGGCTCTGCACGATAGCACGATGCATTTTCGATTACGTCACTTCCCGCAACAAAATAAAGTTCTTTGCCTTTGAAAATGTTTTTAAGTTTTGCCAGATCCCACGGGTTAGAAATATTTATCGGAATATCATCAGGGAAAATATAGATATTTTCTTCATCTGCAACGGACATGCTTAGAATTTTGCGTCTCTGCAGTCTTGGTTGTGTTTTCTTTGACCAGCTGAATTCATCCAGCGCCAGATACACCTCGTATCCCATGTCTCTTATCTCTGTGGCTATAGCCTTATGGCTCAGGCTGAATGGGTCAAAAGTTCCCGGGAAGAAAGCTATCTTGTGATTTTCCGGTATGGCAAAGCCACCCTTCTCCAGCTCATACTGGCATATAAAACGGTATATCTGATTAAGCACCGCCGCATTGTTGAAAAAGTCAAGCTCGTTTTCGCCTCTGTTTTCATAGAGGGTAAGTATCTTTTTGCCGCAGTGGCAGAATATGTCATATTTTTCTTCCAGAGAAAGTTTGGTTGAGCCAAATAAATTTGTCCCTATAGTCCAAAGGGCTTCCTGACTTATTACATCATTATAGTTTGCAAACCCTCTGATTATCAGACCCAGAAGTTTATATTTCCGTGCTTCTCCTGCCTCCGGAGTCTCCTGGCTTCCAAAGAGTTCTGAATATATCTTGTAATTTTCCATGACCACCCCGAAGGTATGGAGAACTGCTGCCGCTACCTGTCCGTTGGTTGCTCCCAGGAATTTTTCCAGATCTGCAATAAGCTCGTCCAGTTCCCTTGGCGGAAGATGGAGCATGATTATGCCAAGGTAGTCCGGGATATATTTTGAAAACTGATAGTCACCTATTTCAAGCCCTTTTCCAAGCTCAACAGCTATTTCGTTACGCTGCTCCAGAGGCATTCTGTCTATAATGGATATCAGAGCCTCACCTGCTCCTTTGCGGACTATTACAGTTTCACTGACTTTGACCAGATTTCCCAGATGAGTAGCCACATGAAGAGCCTGTCCTTCACCGCCTTTTTCTTCGAGAGACTGAAGCATAAGCTGGATGTTAGCTATTTTTATCGGCCAAGGAGTTCTGGCTTTAAGGTTGTCAAGATACATATCTGAGAGTTCTTCTTCTGACAGTCTCCTGTCAGGGTCAAATCCCAGGCATTTTTTCAGTTCTCTTCTGTACAGATTTCTGTCTTCTCTTTCCCTGAAATGGTCAAGCACTCCTACTGCAGCCACTTTATAGCCGGTTTCGTCCTCTTCCATGATTTTTCCGGCAAATTTCTTAAAAATGTCGATCTGCTCCATGGTGCAGTCTGCAGGGTCTATTACCATTGCAACCTGAAGCAGTGATACCTTATTTTTGCCTGTCAGATCAGGCTTCTGATACCATTTTATAAGCGTCGATATATATTCATTTTGTTTTTCTGTTGCACAGCTTGCCAGCAAAGCTTTTACAATGCTCTTCAGGCTGTTCTGAATCCATTTCTTATGTTGCTCTGTAAGTTTATAATCCGGATTAAGAACGGTTTCCAGAGTTTCTTCCCATAAAGAAAGATTTGTTATCTCCTTTCTGGGCAGAACAACTCCTGCAGGTAGTTCTTTTTTATATTCGTCATTGAATCGTGCTATAATGCGGCCTATTATTTCTCCGGCTTGATTTCTTATGTCGCTTTCTCGATGAACCAGAAGCTCTCTTAAAAATCTCAGTGTCATGAGCTTCTGTTTCTCGGTCAAGCCGAGCCAACTATGGTGGGGATTGTTTTCCCGTAGCACCATCA
>OLSB01002567.1_pt1 | contig 14750 bp, 18 predicted proteins | sample 1672071 | NCBI WGS metagenome assembly OLSB01 (sample SAMEA3136642, study PRJEB25190) | human gut metagenome | biome: human gut; feature: human-associated habitat; material: faeces | place: Austria | collected 2013 | reverse complement strand
CTCGACCATCGAGAGCTACAATGCCAATATGCGCTCCCTCGTCGTCGATAAGCTGACCGGCTGCGAAATGGTCGTGTTCAACCGTGTGCCCGTCGGTCGGGACATTATGCCGCTGCATAAGCTCGCCCGTGCGCTCAACCGCCGCGTCGGTATTCTCTACGAATACACGGACGGAACGACGCAGTATGACGAGATCGAGGACCCCCTGCCCTTTGACATCAATGCACCGATCATTGAGATTGCCGACACGGATTACGCGCTTTGGTTCCGCGACATCAACGAGGAGCCGAAGAAGTATAACGGCAAAACCGTCCGCTTCAAGGCGCAGGTCGCCCGACTGAAAAAGGACAAGGAGGGCTTCTTCGCACCCGGGCGCTTCGTAATGACCTGCTGTGTGGAGGACATTCAGTTCATGGCGCTGCCGTGCAAGTATGCGGATGCCGCCGCGCTGCATGCCCGCGACTGGGTCACGGTCGAGGCGCAGGTTGAGGTGCGGTTCCACAGCCTCTACCGCGGTATCGGTCCGGTCCTGCGGGCACTCTCCGTCGAGCCGACCACGGCACCCGAGCAGGACGTCGCCACGTTCTGATATAAACAAAATATAAAAACCCGAAGCGGTGATTTTGTGCCGCTTCGGATTTTTTCTATTCTTCTGCCCAGCCGCGGGCATATTCGACCGCCCGCTTCCAGCCGCGAAGCCGTTCCCTGCGCCGCTGCTCATCGGCAGAGGGCGTAAAAACACGTTCACAGACCCAGCAGCGGACAATATCGTCCAAGCTGCGCCAAAAGCCGCTGCCGAGACCGGCGAGATACGCTGCGCCCATCGCCGTGGATTCCACACAGGTCGGGCGCATGACAGGTGCGCCGATGATGTCCGCCTGCGTCTGCATGAGGTAGTTGTTCGCGCTTGCGCCGCCGTCCACCTTGAGCGTGGAAACGGGAATGCCCGCGTCGGCGCGCATTGCTTCGAGGACGTCCTGCACCTGATAGGTCACGGAATCCAGCGTAGCGCGGATGAGGTGATATTTATTGCAGCCGCGCGTCAAACCGACGACCGTCCCCCGCGCGTAGGGGTCCCAGTACGGCGCGCCCAGTCCCGTAAAGGCGGGCACGACGTAGCAGCCGTTGGTGTCCTTGACCTTCTGCGCCATATATTCCGAATCGGCAGCCGATTCAATGAGCTTCATCTCGTCGCGCAGCCATTGGATCGCCGCGCCCGCGACAAAGATCGAGCCTTCCAGCGCGTAATTCACCGTGCCGTTCAAGCCCCAAGCGATGGTGGTGACCAAGCCGTGGGCGGAGAAGACGGGTTTCGTCCCCGTATTCATCAGGAGGAAGCAGCCCGTGCCGTAGGTGTTCTTGACCTCACCCGCGCGGAAGCAGGTCTGTCCGAACAGCGCCGCCTGCTGGTCGCCCGCAGCGCCGCAGATGGGGATTTCGCCGCCGAGCAGCGTTGCCTCGGTGTGCCCCAGCAGTCCGCTCGACGGCACGACCTGCGGAAGCATGGCGCGGGGGATGTTGAGCAGTCGCAGAATCTCATCATCCCACCGGAGCGTCGAAATATTGAAGAGCATAGTCCGCGAGGCGTTGGAGTAGTCCGTGACATGGCGCTTCCCACCGGTCAGCTTCCAGATCAGCCAGCAGTCAACGGTGCCGAACAGCAGCTCTCCCCGCTCCGCCCGCGCTCTCGCATCGGGCACATTATCCAGTATCCAGCGCAGCTTTGTTGCGGAAAAATAGGCGTCGATCACAAGCCCCGTGCGCTCGCGGAAAAAATCGGCGTGGCTCTCCCGCAGCTCGTCGCAGAAGGCACCGGTGCGGCGGCACTGCCAAACGATGGCGGGATAAATCGGCTCGCCCGTCGCCTTATCCCAAACGATCGTGGTTTCGCGTTGGTTGGTGATGCCGATGGCGGCAATGTCGGCAGCGGAGGCGCCGATCTTCTGCATTGCCTCGACCGCAACGCCGAGCTGCGTCGCCCAAATCTCATTTGCGTTCTGCTCTACCCAGCCCGCCTTCGGGAAATACTGCGGAAATTCGCGCTGCGCCATGCTGCAAATCTGCCCGTCCGCACCGACGAGACAGCAGCGTCCCGAGGTCGTGCCCGCGTCAAGCGCCATAATGTATTTTTCCATTTTTCTTCGTCCTTTCACTCCTCCGCAAAGGGTAAGCCGCGCAGGACGACCTCGCGGATAAAGCGGAAGGTCTCCTTCTCGCCCTTATCGCGGAGCATCGTCAGCAGAAACAGCAGCTCCCGTTTCGTCTGCGGGTGCATCATGGAGGTATCGCGCGACTCTGTAGAGTTGATGAAATAATTCAGCGGGTCGGCTTCGGTGTAGGCACCGCCGTTATAGGTCTTGCAGGCGGCAATGCGATCCATCACCATCTCCGTGAAATAGTTTCGGGGCATTGGGACAGGCTCGTAACGCTTCGTCCGAATGTTCAGGTCGGTCCAGTATTCGTAATGGTGCTTGTTGCGCCCCTTGTGGTGCATCCAAGCGAGGGAATAGCCGTTCAGCTCCCGTTCGCGCGAATTCGGGCTGCGGGTGCCCTGATAGTATTTAATGCCGCTGCGGAATTCCTGCCACGAGTATTTGGAAAGATCGTGGATCAGCCCCTGCCGATACAGACCGACACGGAAGCAGTGCTTCCGCACCAGAAGCCGATGGTGGGTGATGGTGCAAAAATGTTTCCAAGCGTTCATTCTTTCTTCCCCTTTGTAACCGCCGCACGCTAATCCGAGAGCGCCTTTTCCAGCTTTTGCAGCGCTTTTTTCTCGATGCGGCTGACGTAGCTGCGGCTGATCCCGCAAAGCGCCGCGATCTCCCGCTGTGCCATCGGCTCGCGGTTGCCCAGCCCGTAGCGCAGGACGATCACTTCCCTCTCGCGCGGCTCAAGACAGGCGTCGATTTTCTGATACAGGCGGGCGTAGATCTCCTTATCCGACATCTGCTCGAACAGGTCGTCGTCTGCGCAGATCACGTCCATGAGCGAAAGCGCCGTGCCGTCCTTCCCTGTCTCAATCAGCTCCGACAGGGAGACGTCGGCGGCGCTTTTTCTCTGCCCGCGGAAGTACATCAGAATTTCGTTTTCGATGCACCGCGCGGCGTAGGTCGCAAGACGTGCGCCTTTCTCTGCGTTATATGTGGAAATTCCCTTAATCAGCCCGATCGTCCCGATGGAGATCAGATCCTCCTGATCCGAGGTCTGCGTGTAATATTTCTTCATGATATGAGCGACCAGCCGCAGATTCCGCTCAATCAGAATATTTCTTGCGTCAAGATCCCCTGCTGCGGCAAGCTCGAGATAATGCCGCTCCTCCTTGGCGCTCAGGGGCTTCGGAAACGAGCCGCTTCCGTTGGAGAGCCGCAGAGAATACAGAATACTGCTCAGCACCAGCCATACAGCCGCGCTTAACATCAGACCACCTCCGGTCTACTGTATGACGCGCCTGCAAGTCCAAATGCCTTGAAAAATTTCAGTGGTCCCGATGCTGCAACGTTTCGGCAAGCTCCGTCAAAAACGGTGCGTTCAGCGCCTGTGCCGCCTGAAGTGCAATTTCAGTCTGCTCGGCGATCATCACGCGGCAGCGCTCGATGCCGTAGAGACGGACGAAGGTATTCTTTGCTTCATCCATACCCGTTGCCTTGCCGAGCTTTTTCTCGTCGCCGATCACGTCGAGAATATCGTCCTCGATCTGAAACGCCAGACCGATCGCCTCGGCGTACCGCACGGCAGACCGAAGCTGCTCGTCCGAACCGCCCGCAGCAATCACGCCGAGCCGACAGGCAGCCGAGATCAGCGCACCGGTCTTGCGGGACTGAATATCATAGACCTCCTGCTCGGTGCAGAGGCGCGTCTCGGCGTTGATGTCCAGCACCTGACCGCCGACCATGCCAAGCTCGCCGGCACAGCGGGACAGCGCATCGACGGCACGCACTACCCGTTCGGCGGGGAGCGATGCGGCGGCAAGCTGCGAAAATGCGGCAGTCAAAAGCGCGTCGCCCGCCAGCACTGCCACAGCCTCGCCGTAGACCTTGTGATTCGTCGGCTTTCCGCGGCGGTAATCGTCATTGTCCATGCAGGGCAGGTCGTCGTGAATGAGACTGTAGGTATGGACCATCTCAACGGCGGCGGCAAAGGGCAGCGCCTCCTCCGCCGAGCCGCCGCAGATTTCGCAAAGCGCCAGCGTCAGCATCGGGCGCAGGCGCTTTCCTCCGGCGAGGAGACTGTAGCGCATCGCGTCAAACAGCTCCTGCTGCGGTGCCTCCTCACGGAAGCAGTCGGCGAGATATGCCTCAATTAGTGCGGTATAGCGCCGCGCGTCCGTATCAAACCGTTTCATTGTCCAGCTCCGTTTCTACCGGTGTGCCGTCTGCGCCCTTCGTGAGCCGAACGACCTTCAATTCCGCCTCGTCCAGCAGCTTGTTGCAGGACTTTGCAAGCGCCGTCCCCTCCTCAAACAGAGAAAGCGCCTCATCAAGCGCAACGTCTCCCCGCTCCATGCGGCGGACGATCTCGTCCAAACGCGCGAGGGACTGTTCGAAGTTCATTTTTTCTTCCATTCGGAAACCTCCTGAATTACAGCATCGGCGCTGCCGTCGGCAAGACTGATCGTCACGGCGTCGCCTGCTGAAATATCCTTTACACTCTTGATTACGCGCTTTTTGTCATTTTGCACCAGCGTATAGCCGCGTCCCAGCACCCGCAGCGGACTCATCGCGTCAAGCTTCGCCGCGAGACGGACAAAATGCTCCCTCCGCTGCCCGACGGCATTGCGTGCGGCGGCGGCAAGGCGCTGCTGCGTATAGTCAAGACGCAGACGGCGGTCATTCAGATAGGCGCACGGGTCGCGCAGGGACCGAGATCGCGCAAGCGCATCGACCCTCTGCCGCTCGTGGTGCAGGCGGCGGGTCATGAGCGTGCAGAGCATGGCAAGCTTTGCGTCCAGCGCCTCCCGCAGCTCCGTCTGATCGGGCACGGCAAGCTCCGCCGCGTTGGACGGCGTTGCGGCGCGAAGATCGGCGACAAAATCGGAGATCGTCACGTCCGGCTCGTGCCCGACGGCGGAAATAATCGGAATCTCGCTGGCGGCGATCGCGTAGGCGACGCGTTCATCATTAAACGCCCATAGGTCCTCAATCGAGCCGCCGCCGCGCCCCGTGATAATTAAATCGGCAACGCGAAAGCGGTTGGCATAGGCGATGGCGGCGGCAATTTCGGCGGGAGCCTCCGCGCCTTGGACACGGACGGCAAGCAGCTTTACGCGGGTCAGCGGATAGCGCTTGCGCAAAATCCGCAGCATATCCTGCAGCGCGGCGCCTGCAGACGAGGTGATAATGGCAATCGTCTGCGGATAGCGCGGCAGCGGCTTCTTGCGCTCCTGCGCGAACAAGCCCTCCGCCTGCAAGCGCTGCTTGAGCTGCTCAAAGGCGACGTGCAGGTCGCCGATCCCGTCGGGCGTGAGACTTGTGCAGTATACTTGATACACGCCGTCGCGGGGATAGACGGAGATGCGCCCACCCGCGATGACCTTCATGCCGTTTTCGGGACGAAAGCGCAGACGGACGGCGTTCCCGCGAAACATCACACAGCGGATCGCGCCGCCCGCATCCTTGAGGGAAAAATAGTGGTGCCCCGAGGGATAGAGCTTGTAGTTGCTGATCTCACCCCGCAGGAGAACGTCGCTTAAAAACCCATCTTCTTCAAAGCGGCAGCGCAGATACTCATTGATCTGCGAGACCTCATAAATCATTTGCTGCATTGAGCGCCCTCCATGTCAGCACAGCGATACCGAGTGCGTTGTCCGTGGCGTACTGCGGCGGGCAGAACACGGACGGAAGTCCGGCGCAGCGCTGCCGCAGCAGAGAATTCGAGGCAACACCGCCCGCAAAAACGACCTTGCACGCGGGATACTGCCGCAGTGCGTTCTCGGTCGCGCGGTAAATCGTGTCGATGAGCGTCAGCAGGGCAAACCGCGCCGTCTCGGACGGGGTGCCGCGATACTGCTCGACCTTGTTTTGAACGCCCGAAAGGGAAAATTCCGTGCCGTGGACCTTGACGCGGAAAAAGTCGTCGTTCTCCGCCTCGGCACTCAGGGCATCCAGCGCCTTTCCCGCAGGAAAGCGCAGCCCCAGCAGCTTGCCGGTGCGGTCGATAAGCTGTCCCGCGGAGATGTCCGTCGTACCGCCGAGCTTTTCCGCATGGACGCCGACACCCTCGGGCGTGACGTACAGCAGCTCGGTCGTGCCGCCGGAGAGGTGCCATGCCAAATGCGGCGTGTCCATCAGCTCCATATGTCCCGAGGAATAAAGCGACGCGGCAATATGTCCCTGCTGATGGGAAAAGGCGAAAAACGGCACGTTCAGCGCGCTGCTCAGGACCTGCGCCTGTGAGCTGCCCGCCAAAAAGCACGGCATATACGAGCCTTCGACCGCACGCGGGCGGGTGCTCGCGCCGACAGCGGACAGCGCCGCCGCGCCCATATCCGAAAACAGCCTGTCGGTCAATTCCGGCAGGCGTTTGATATGTGAAAAAAGCGCGTCGCTCTGGCGCAGACCGAGCGTTCCCTCGGCAACGTCCAAAAGACGCGAGACATTCCACCCCTGTGCGCCGTCAAAGGCAGCGACAGAGGTGGTATAATTGCTGGTATCAAAGCCGAGGACGGTCATTGCTCCCGCTCCTTCAGCCCGCGCACGAAGGAGCCGAGGATACCGTTGACAAAGGAAACGACCTCCTCGTCCTCATACTTCCGCGTCAGCTCGACACATTCGTTGATGGCAACGCCGGTCGGAACGTCGTCCACATAGAGAATCTCGAAAATCGCCAGACGAAGCGCCGCCTTGGTAAAGCGGGAGATGCGGTGCAGATTCCAGCCGATCGAATACTGTGCGATCAGGCTGTCCAGCTCCTGCGCGTGCTCCGCAACGCCGCTGACGCACGTCTGAATATAGGCAAGCTGCTTCTTGCTCGGACGCTCGGCATAGACCTCGTTTTCGGCGGCAAGCGCGTCGTAATATGCGCGGTCCATACGGTGCGCGATGGCATCGCCCGCCGTTTCACCGGTGTAATCCTGTTCGTAGATCAGATGTGCCGCCAATTCGCGGGCGTTGGAACGTGTCATATGTAATCTCCTCTGACAGTCTGCGGGGTGCCTTGCAGCACCCCGAGACGATATTATTTTGCAGCGGGCTTCGGCGTCGCAACGCCGCAAACATTGACGTTGATCTGCGTCGGGCGGACGCCGGTCATCGACGTTACGGCGTCGGAGATCGCGGTCTGCACGTTCTTGGCGACGGTCATAACGGCGCAGCCCATCTTGACGACCAGATTGCAGCCGATCGACAGCGCACCGTTCTCGTCGATCCTGACGCGGATACCGTTGCGCAGATTCTTCTTTCCGAGAATATTGGAAAGGTCAAAGCTGGCGTTCGGGCTGAGGCCATAGACACCCTCGATCTCGCGCACTGCAAGCGCGGCGATGGAGGCGATCACATCCTCGGAAATACGGATGCTTCCGTTTTCCTGCGGCTGCGTCAAATAATCCTTGCTTTCTGCCATGATGATAAACTTCCCTTCTGTGGTTTTTCTTCCGTTCATTCTATCATATTTTTTGAAAAAATACAATCCCTATTCTACGCCGAAAATGCGAATATCGGAAAGCTTAAAATCGGTTTGCGACAAAACTATATCGGCAAGCAGGCTCACGTCACTTTGACTCAGCCCGTTTTCAGGCGACGCAACGGCGACCGAGATCGCACCGTCGCTGATGTAGGCGACGCAATCGGTGTAGCCCTTCGCAATGACAAGGCTTTCGATCTGCGACTCCGCCAGCGCGTCGGAAACGATATTTTCCAGCTCTGCGCTCGTCTCGGAGGTATCGCTGCCCTCGGCGTAGGAGATCGTTTCCTGCAGCAGCGTGACCGCCTGATCTCTTGCGGTCTGGCGCGAAAGCCGCATCTGCGCAAAGTATTCCCCGCCGCTCGGTGTACCGAGCACCTCCTGCGCATTGTCGCTGCCGTTGAGGACGAGCGTGCTGTCGTTCATGATCTTATCGGCGTCCAGCGATTCGGTCAGGTCGGGCGCACTGCTTCCGTAGACCCAGTTGAGATAGATGCCGGCGCATACCAAAACGAGAACACCGGCAATGATCGCGTTGCGTTTCCATGTTTTCATCATGATTCCTCCATCATTTCATTTTGACCACCGTGATCTGGTCGCTTTTTAAGCCCGTCAGTGCGCTGACCGCGTTGATACAGTTGAGCTTGACCGAGGGGTCGTCTGCCCCCTGACAGAGGATCAACGCTCCCTGAAACCGCGGATACTCCACCGCAGACACTGCCGCTTCATCGTATGCGCTCCCTGCGGACAAAATCACTGTTTTTTGCTCACGACTGCTGCGCTCACTGTTCTCTCCCGTCTCGGTCGCGGTCGAGACGTCCGTTTGATAGCGCGTTTCCGCTCCCGTTTTAAGGGTCAGCATCACGCGAACCTCGCCCGCGCCCTGCATTTGAGCAAGAGTCAGCGCCAGCCGCTGCTCCACGTCGGCGAGAAATGCCGCCTCGTCGTTTGTCTGCTTCGTCTCGGGATCCGTTTTCTTCTGCGTGGATTTTGTCGGGATCAGCAGCAGTGCAAGCCCGATCAGGATCACAAGGGCGACGTATTTATACCGTTTTAAGCCGCCGAGCAGCTTTTTGCTCCACTCACCCGTCGGTTTCATAAATGTTCCACTCCTGCTCCTCCTCTGCCACGCCGAATGCGGTTCGGATGTATTCGCCGAGCGCCTGCCGCTGGGAAAGATTCAGCACGCCGATGATGCGTACATGGATCGGCTGCGGATACTCAGCGTCGTTCAGGGTCACCTCCGCGCGGACCGCTGCACCCAGCTCGCCTGCCTTGTCCTCAATATATGTCTCACTCGTCTGCTTTATGTGTCGGGATAGCTGTGTCTGCCATGCCTCCTGCGCCTCCGACGGATCGTATTGCACGCGGAAGGAGCGGAACACCTCCGCCACCTCCTCCATGTCGAGCGACAGCAGCGGCAGCACCACGACCAGCAGAATCAGCAGCCCTGAGGCAAACCGTGCGATTTTCTTCACCGTCTCCTGCCGCACCAGCGCCGAGGCGAGCACACCGATGAGACACGCCGCCGTGACCGACAGCAAATAGGTTCTGATCGTCTCCATCTACGCCGCCACCTTCAAAAAGCATACCGAGGAGATCAGCATCAGCAGCCCGCACGCCCCGCACATCCCGAGCAGATACCCCATCGCCGTCGAAAAATGACGCACCAGCTTGACGTGCGGCGGAAGCCCGACCGTCCCGCTGACCGCCGCCGTCAGCTTCATCAGTAAGTAGTGGATGCCGACCTTGAGAAACGGGAGCAGACAGATCGCCAGCACCGCGAGCATTCCGAAAATACCGATGGAGTTTTTCAGGATTCCCGCGCCGGCAAGCAGTGTTTCCGATGCGTCGGATATGATCCCGCCGACCACAGGCACCATGCCCGAAACGGCTGCCTTGGTCGCCTTGACCGCGTTCGCATCCGCCGCCCCGCCGATCACCCCTGTAATCGAGAGATACGCCAAAAATACATAGACGAGCACCCGAAGCGTTTTTGAAATCAGCCAGCCGACAAAGCTCCGCAGCTCTCCCAGCGTCTCTCCCTCCAGCGCAGCCTCGGCAACGCTGACGGTGAGGTAAAACCATACCGCGGGAATGAGCAGCTTGGAGATAAGCTGCAACAGCAGCTCAGAGAACATGACCGTGCCCGCGTACAGCGCTCCCGAAGCCGTCACGCCGCCGCTCATTGCCGCCGCGGAAGCCAAGACCGGCAGCAGAAGCGCGCTGTAATCGCCGATCTGCCGCACGGTATCCGAGGCAAGCGTCACCATTGACTGCATCCCGCCGAGCATGGCGGCGCACAGTCCGAGGGCTCCCGCCACACGCACCGCAGTTTCGCTGACCGACAGCATCCGACAGACGGAGAACAGCGCCGTCAGCGCCAAGATGACCGCGCACATCCGCAGAGCGTCGCGAAAGCTCTCCTGCGACAGCGGCAGACACCGCAAAAACATCTGCCATGCGCCGTCCCAAAGGTCGTTGTCCTCGCTGACCGTCTCGACGGGCAGCAGCTCCTGTGCCTCGCTCGGAAGTCCGTCGGTCAGCCCGTCCGTCTCAATCCCTAAATCAGGTTCGGTCGGCTCCGCTGCCCCCGCTCGGAAAATCAGCAGCGGAAGGAGCAAAAGAATCAATATCAGCCGTTTCATCCGCTACCGCCCATCGTTTCCATCATTTGCAGCACCGCCTCCAGCAGCGGCAGACATACATAAATTGACAGCACCGCCGCGCACAGCTCAATCAGCTTTGCAACCGCGCTCTCACCCGCGTCGTTGCAGACGTTTGCGCAGAGCTGCGCCAAAAGCCCGATGCCGATCGTTTTCAGTACGGGCGTCAAAAGCTCGCTGTCCAGCCCCGCGAAGCCGCGCAGCTTCCCGAAAAAGCGCAGGATCGGCTCGATCAGCTCTTCCGACAGCACCGCCATGATTGCACAGGCGGCAAGCGTCAGCAGAATTGCCAGCTCCTTGCTGCTCTTTTTCAGCACGGCGGCGAGGATCACCGCTACAACGCCGATTACACCGACGCGGATCAGCGTCTCCATCAGAAATGAAACAGCTCTTTTACAAGATCAAAGAGCTGGGCAATCTTCTGCACAACGATCAGCAGCACGACGACCAGACCTGCAAGGGTCGTCATCGTCGCCTGCTCCTCCCTGCCCGAGCGGACAAGGACCTGATTCAGAATGGAGACGATAATTCCGACGGCGGCGATCTTAAAAATCAGATCAATTTCCATTGCTATACAACCAAGATCACAAGCGCCGCGCCTGCCGCCATGCCGAGGACGGCATAGCTTTTTGCCAGCGGTCGTTTTTCCGTTTCCGTCCGCTCCAAAGCGCTGCGGAGCCGCTCCTGCGTCAGCTTCAGCAGACGGTTCCCGCCGTCAAGGTCAAAGCGCCCAAGCTCGGAGCACAGCTCTAGCAGCGCCATCGCCGCGTCATTCGGCAGCGAAAGCCCGCTTTTTTCCAGCGCCTCCTCCGCCGCATGACGGCTTCCCACCGCGACACGTTCCCCAAACGCGGAAAAAAAGCTTCGCACCGCACCGCTGCTCCGCTCCGCAGTCACGGTGCACAGCTCGGGCAGCGGCAGCAGCGTATAGTTCAGCTCGCATTTCAAAAGCTCCAGCGCTGCCGAAAGCTCCCGAAGCTGCCGAAGCTGCCGATACAGCAGCACCGCCCGTGCAATGCCGTAGCCGCCCGCGCCGCCGATGACGAGAATCACGCCGATCACTCTAAGCCACATTGGTGTTTCCCCCTCGTATCGTCAGTTTTCGCCCACTGCCGAGCAGCATGAGCGTTTCAAAGGTCTGCGACTGCATCAGCCGCCGATAGATCGGACGCTTGTCCAGCTCCTCAAAGGTATCGGCGTGTACCGTCGCAAGAAAGCGCACGCCGCAGTAGGCAGCACGGACGATCTGCTCCACGTCGCTCTCCGCGCTGATCTCATCGACAGCGATCCACCGAGGATTCATGCTTCGCAGCAGCATTTCGATCGCCGTGCCCTTTGCAATGCCGGAAAGCACGTCGGTATGCGCGCCGAGGTCAAACTGCGCAATGCCGTTCTGACTTGCCGCAAGCTCCATCCGTTCGTCGGCAACGCACAGCCGCCAGCCGAAACGGTCGGAGCATTGGCGGATCAGGTCGCGCAGAAGGGTTGTTTTTCCGCTCCCCGGGGCGCCGAGCAGGAGCGTTGAGCGCGGGTGCAGCCAAAGGTAATCCGCCGCCTCGTTCGCCGCGCCGCGAATCTGCCGCGCAATGCGCAGATTCAGGGACGAAAGCTCCTTGAGCGTATACAGCTCGCCGTTGCGGTAAACGCCTGTCCCGCAAATGCCGATGCGGTGACCGCCGCGCATTGTAACGAAGCCGTTTCGCAGCGTATCCCGCGCCGCATAAACAGCCTGTCCCGTCGCACGCCCGAGGATCGTCTCTAAAAGCGCCGCGTCGGCATTGCAGCCCGTCAGCGGCAGCTCGCGACCGCCGCAAAATACGCTGACCTCGCGACCGACCCGAAGCCGAATTTCTTCAATCTCGGCGTTGCGGCCCAGTCCCGTCACGGCGGCACGCAGCTCCGACGGGCACACCGCCAACGCCTCGACTACCGCATCCATTCCGCCTCACCTCGCTGTATTCTATGCGATGGGCAAAAAAATAGAACCGCCTCTCGGACGGGCGGTTCCGTCACGGGAGGCGGTATTCTGAAAATGCTTATTTCGCGCGGTGCAGTGCGAGGCAGACGCCTTTTGCAATGCTGCTGCCGAGGACGGTGCAGAGCAGCGCCTCGATCAGCCCCTGTACGCCGACCAGCAGCACAATGAACATCAAAAAGTTCTGTGCGCCGTAGAAGGCGACAAGCCCCTGGATATACTCGCTGTGGTAAAAGCAGAGGCAGAGCGTTCCCATAAAGAGCACGGTGTTCAGCAGCGCCCCGCTCAGCGCGGAAAGGACGAACGAAAGGAAATTTTTCGACTTCGGGATGACCTTATTCAGTCCGCGGAAAATCAGACCGCAGCACCAACCCATCAGCGTCCGCGTCGGGACGCAGACAAGGAAGGTGAAAAACGGCTGAATGGCAAGCAGCTCCGCGCCGAACGGACTTTTTCCGAAGCACTCGGCAAAGCTGATTAAGCCGAACACCAGCCCGAGAATTGCGCCGCCGGAGGGACCGAGGACGATCGCACCGACGATCACGGGCACCTGCATAATGGTCATTTCCAAGCCGAACGTTTTAATCATGCCGAGTCCGGTGACCTCCAGCAGCAAAAGAATTGCCGTCAGGACTCCCAGCTCGGTCAAATAAAGGGTACGGGAATGTTGATTTTTCAATTTTTGTTCCTCCTGCTGTCGCTCCTATTCATATAGGATGCAACGCGTGATTGTAGGTATTCGAGGTTAAGGAATTTCTTCCTCGACTGCGGGGTTATCGGGGACGTAGGTGCCGTTTTGCATCTGCTCCCACTGCTCCTTGGTAATCAGAAGCTGACGGGGCTTTGCACCCTCGAAGGGTCCGACAATCCCGCGCTCCTCCATCTCGTCAACGATACGCGCTGCCCGCGCATAGCCGAGCTTCAAGCGGCGCTGGAGCATGGAGACGGACGCCTGACCGGTTTCGAGGATGACCTCGACCGCCTGCGGCAGCAGCTCGTCGCCGTCGGAATCCTGCGCGGCGGATTTGGGGGCATCGGGACTGCCCTTGCCGCCCTGTTCGACACGCTTTTCAATCTGCTCCATGACCTCGGTCGAGTAATCGCTGCCGCACTGCGACTTGATCGCCGCGACGACCTGTTGGACCTCCTCGTCCGTGATCAGGCAGCCCTGTACGCGCTTGGGCTTTCCCTGCCCGAGCGGAGCAAAGAGCATATCGCCCTTGCCGACGAGCTTTTCGGCGCCCTGCGTATCAAGAATGATGCGTGATTCCATCGACGAGGATACCGCAAACGCGATACGCGACGGGATATTCGCCTTCATCAGACCCGTGATAACGTCGGCAGACGGGCGCTGCGTTGCGATCACGAGGTGGATGCCCGAGGCACGTCCCATCTGAGCGATGCGGCAGATGGATTCTTCGACCTCCTTTGCCGCGACCAGCATCAGGTCAGCCAGCTCGTCGATCACGACGACGATCTGCTCCATCGGCTTCTGATCAGGGTCGTTGCGGACGGACTTGTTGTAGGATTCCAGATCGCGCACGCCCTCCTCGGACATCAGCCGATAGCGTCGCATCATTTCCGTCACCGTCCACTGAAGCGCACCGGCAGCCTTCTTCGGGTCGGTCACGACGGGGATCAAAAGGTGCGGAATGCCGTTGTAAACGCCCAGCTCGACCATCTTCGGATCGACCATGATGAGCTTTACCTCGTCGGGCTTTGCCTTATACAGCAGCGAGACAATCAGCGTATTCATGCAGACGGACTTGCCGGAGCCGGTCGTACCCGCGATCAGCATATGCGGCAGCTTGGAAATATCGCCGACGATGCAGTTGCCGCTGATGTCCTTGCCGACGGCGAAGGAGATCTTCGAGCGGCTGTTGCGGAATGCGGGCGAATCGATGACCTCGCGGGCAGAGACTACGTTGACCGTCTTGTTCGGCACCTCGATGCCGACGACGGAGATCATATCGGGAATCGCGGAGACACGCACGCCGGAGGCGCCCAGCGCAAGTGCAATGTCGTCGGAAAGATTCGTGATCTTCGAGAGCTTTACGCCGGGGTCAAGCTCCAGCTCGTAGCGGGTGATGGACGGTCCGCGGATGACGTTGACGATATGCGCCTCCACGCCGAAGCTCGTCAGCGTATCGGACAGGCGGCGCGAGTTCTCCTGCATCTCCGCTGTCGCGTCCGCCGTTCCCTGCCTGCGCTGCGTCAGCAGCGAGATCGGCGGGAAGGAATACTGCGGCGCGGGCGCTTCGGAATTCTTTGCGATCTCCTCGGCAACCTCGACGGCAGACGCCTCCGCCTCGCCCTTTTTCAGCTTTTCCGTTGCCTCCTCGCGCACCAGCTCGGGCATACCCGAGGGCATCGAGATGCGCGGCTCCTCGGCAGGCGCGGGCGGCGGCTCCGGTGTCGGCTCATGCAGCTCGATCTCGTCGATCGTCGCGTCCGGCTTGAAGGTCATCTTGATCAGCGCTTCGTCGAGG
>OLSB01002566.1_pt1 | contig 14761 bp, 16 predicted proteins | sample 1672071 | NCBI WGS metagenome assembly OLSB01 (sample SAMEA3136642, study PRJEB25190) | human gut metagenome | biome: human gut; feature: human-associated habitat; material: faeces | place: Austria | collected 2013 | reverse complement strand
GCCGGGGACGAGTGCGCCCGCCATTTTGAGCATGACGCCGGCGGTCTTCTGCGCCTCGGTCTTTTTCCCGGCGGAGATGAGCACGAGCGTATCGGGCGTGAGGCCGAGAGCTTCCTTGAGCGTCTCTTCCTTACCGGCAAAAAACTTCGCCACGCCGCCGACAAGAGCGCCGTGCTCGTCCATGCGCAGCCAGTAGGGCTTGCGGCCGGCCTGCACCTCCACATCCGCGCAGAGCTTATCGATCTGCTTGCGCGTCAGCGTGCAGCCGGAGACCGGCACCGCCTTGACGATCTGACCAACGAACGGCTCAAAGCCGGTATCCTGCACCATGGCGGAAATGTCCGTCACGGTGAGATCGATGCGCAGATCGGGCTTATCGGAGCCGTACTTGTCCATCGCTTCCATATACGGAATGCGGCGGAACGGCGGCTGAGAGGCGATATCGTAGGTGCCGTACTTTGCAAAGATCGGCGGCAGCACGTCCTCGAGCACCGCGAACACGTCCTCCTGCGAGGCGAACGCCATCTCCATGTCGAGCTGGTAGAACTCGCCGGGGGAGCGGTCGCCGCGGGCGTCCTCGTCGCGGAAGCAGGGGGCGATCTGGAAATATTTGTCAAATCCGCTCGTCATCAGCAGCTGCTTGAACTGCTGCGGCGCCTGCGGCAGAGCATAGAACTTGCCGGGGTGCTTGCGGGCGGGGACGAGATAATCGCGCGCGCCCTCGGGCGACGAGGCGGTGAGGATCGGCGTTGTGATCTCCAGGAAGCCGTGATCCATCATCGCGCGGCGCAGCGCCGCGACAACGTTGCAGCGGAGGATGATGTTGTTTTTGACCGCGGGGTTGCGCAGATCGAGATAGCGGTACTTGAGTCTCGCGCTCTCATCGGCCTCGCGGCTGCGGTTGATCTCAAAGGGCAGCTCATTGTAGCGGCAGCGGCCGAGAATCTCGATTTTCTCGGGCACGATCTCGATCTCGCCGGTGGCGAGTCTGGCGTTGGGGCTCTCGCGCAGGCGCACCGTGCCGGTGACGGCAATGGTGCTCTCCTTGTTGATGCCCTTGACGGTCTTCATCATCTCGGCGGAATCGACGACAATCTGCGTCGTGCCGTAAAAATCGCGAAGGATGACGAACGCGAAGTTATTGCCGACCTCGCGGACGTTCTCCATCCAGCCGGCCAGCGTGACGGTTTTGCCCGCGTCGGCGGCGCGGAGCTCCCCGCAGGTGTGGGTACGGTACTGTGACATGCTCCATTTCTTCCTTTCCCGGGTTCGTTACGGTAATTTGCCAAAATATTATACACATCCCGCCACCTCTTTGCAAGATACCCCGTCCCCGTTCGGACAACATTTTCGTCCCCGGCGGGATATGCTTGGGACATGAATGTGATCTATGTGGATGAGCTCTTTCTTCTCAATGCGCTCACAGACTATCTGCTCCTGCTCTCGTGCGCGCGGCTGCGCGGAAAGGCGCTGCGCCGCGTCCGCTTCGCCGCGGCCGCGGCCCTCGGCGGGGTATACGCCGTGTTTGCCGCGATCCCGCCGCTCTCCTTTCTTGTCTCTCTTGCGGTGAAGGCGCTCGTTTCGCTGCTCATGGCTTGGATCGCGTTCGGCGCGCCGCCGGAGCTTTGGCGCGGCTGGGGCTGCTTTCTCGCGCTCTCCTCGGCGTTTGCCGGCGCGGTATACGGCATTTCGCTGCTCTCCGGCGCGGAGGGGCGCGGCACGGTCTCCGGCGCGCCGCTCAAAACGCTTGTGCTCTCCTTTGGGCTGTGCTATGCCGCGGTGCGGCTCTTTTTCGGGCGGTTCCTGCGCCGCCGCGAGCGGTGCATCGTTGAAGCGAGGATCGAGCTTTGCGGAAAAGCCGCCGTGGTACGGGCGCTGCGGGACACCGGCAACGCGCTTTTCGACCCGCTCTCCGGCTCGCGCATCCTGCTCGCGGAGCCGGTCTCTCTCGGCTCTCTCTTCTCCCCGCCGCTCGCCTTCCCGCTGCCGGACGATCCCGCGGCGTGCTTTCGCGCCCTTTCCTCACACCCGGTGCTCTCGCGGCGGCTGCGGCTCGTCGGCTTTTCCGCCGTCGGCACGAAGCGGGGGCTGCTCGTGTGCTTCCGCCCCGACTCGGTCACGGTCGAGGGTACGGAAGAAGCGTATCTTGTCGCGTTCTCCCCGACGCCGCTCGGCGACGGGGAGTATGCCGCGCTCGTTTGAATATCACAAGGAGGTCATGCCCATGTTTTCCGATTTGCTCCAACAGCTTCTGCTCGCCCTGCTGCCGAACGAGCCGGTCTATTATATCGGCGGAAGCGAGGTGCTGCCTCCGCCGCTCTCGCGCGAGGCGGAGGACGCGGCGCTTACCGCGCTCTGCGCCGGAAATAAAAGCGCCGAGCGCACGCTCATCGAGCACAATCTCCGGCTCGTCGTCTATATCGCGCGGCGGTTTGAAAATACCGGCGTGGGATTGGAGGATCTGATCTCCATCGGTACGATCGGGCTTATCAAGGCCGTGAGCACGTTCGACCGCGAAAAGAACATCAAGCTCGCGACCTACGCATCGCGGTGCATCGAAAACGAAATTTTGATGTATCTGCGCAAGATCTCCGCGCAGCGCACGGAGGTGAGCTTTGACGAGCCGCTCAACACCGACTGGGACGGCAACGAGCTGCTGCTCTCGGACGTTCTCGGCACCGACGAGGACGAGGTTTCCCGCCCGATGGAGGATGACGCCGACCGCCGTGCGCTGCACGAGGCCGTGGCAAAGCTCAGCGAGCGCGACCGGGACATCATTTCCCTGCGCTTCGGTCTGCTCGGACGGCGGGAGTATACGCAAAAGGAGGTCGCCGACCGCATGGGCATTTCGCAAAGCTACATATCGCGGCTCGAAAAACGCATCCTTCTCCGTCTCCGCCGGGAGATGCAGAAGATCATGGCATGAACCTTTCAACAAAAAAACCGCCCCGGACAGAGGCGGCGGATATGTTCCCTTGCTTTTTCCCGGACAAATACGGTATACTATTCAGATAATACCGCTTTTCGGAAAGGATTCTTTTATGTTTCGCAACGCTGAAGAAAAAGACTTTGCCCTTTATATGGAGCTGGCGCAGGAGTTTTACCGTTCTCCCGCCGTGTTGCATCCGATCCCGACGCAGTACATGGAAAACACGTTCCGCGAGGCCATGCGCTCGGACGTGTATATCATCCTCCGTCTTTTTGAGGTGGACGGCGAAGCCGCAGGCTACGCCATCCTGTCGCGCAGCTTCTCCCCCGAGTCCGGCAGCCCGATCTGCTGGATCGAGGAGCTGTATATCCGTGAAGCGTACCGCGGTCACGGCCTCGGCACGAAATTCCTCACATATGTGCGGGAAGAATTCCCTTCGGCCCGGCTGCGGCTCGAGGTCGAGCCGGAAAACACCGGCGCCGCCGCGCTATACAGGCGTCTTGGCTTCACGCCGCTCGGGTATGTGAGCTACGTCGCCGAGCCGGACAGGACAGAGGTGAAATAAATCGTGTGGCTCCGTGAGCTTATCTCCAACCGGTTTCTTCTGACCGGCGTTTCGTCGTGGCTGTGGGCGCAGATCCTCAAAACGATCCTCCACGCGCTCGTCACGCACCGGCTCGATCTCTCCCGTCTCATCGGTGACGGCGGTATGCCGAGCGGTCACTCCGCAACCGTATCCTCGCTCGCCGTCGCCGCGGCATTTGTCTACGGGCTCGACTCCTTTGCGTTCGCCATCGCCGCGGTTCTGGCCGTGATCGTATGCAAGGATGCGATGGGCGTCCGGCTCGAAACCGGCAGGCAGGCCGCCATCATCAACGAGATCGTGAAGGCCTTCGACGATCTTTCCACCGGGAAGCTCTCGGAGGTCAAGCTCAAGGAGTTCGTCGGCCATACGCCCATTCAGGTGCTGGCCGGGATCCTTCTCGGCATCATAAACGCGGTGCTGCTGCACCTCTTTATCTTTCCGTAAATACCCCGCGCAGAAATGCGATGCGACGCGCTGTCACGGGCTTCAGAAAATCGCTGTTTACGGCGATATCATAGCCGTGCATGGCGTTTTTTATCGGGTGATACTCACACGGCACGCCCTCATCCGCCAGCCGCGCGGCGTACTGCGCGCCCTCGTCGCGCAGGCAGTCAAACTCCGCCGTTTCAATATACGCCGCCGGAAGTCCCCGCAGCGACGTGCTCTCCGCCGGGGAGAGCCATTCCCGCGGCGCGGCGGACACATTGGGCGCATACATGGCGTAGTATTTTTCCATGTCGCGGCTGTTGCACATGGGCGTATCCGTGAACTGCCGGCAGCTTTCGGTGTTCATACGCGCGTCGAGCACGGGGTAGAGCAGCATCTGCGCGCGCGGCATCGGAAGATTTTCCGCCCGCGCCATGAGACAGAGCGCCGCGGCGAGATTCCCGCCCGCGCTGTCCCCCGCGGCGGCGATCCGCCCGGGATCCATCCGCAGCGCATCGGCATTCGCCAAAAGCCAACGGTACCCCGCCAGCGCGTCCTCGTGCGCCGCCGGGAAAACGTGCCGCGGCGCGAGCCGGTAGTCCGGCAGCGCGACGCGCACGCCGAGCGCGCGGGAAAGCTCTCGCGCAAGCGCGAAATGGTGCGGCGCCGCGCCGAACACGAACCCGCCGCCGTGAAGAAAGTACACACAGGGCGTCCTGCCTTCGCACTCCGCCGGGGCAAAGATGAGCATGCGCATCCTTCCGCCGGGCCGCGGCACGCTTACGCGCGAAACGCGCACCGCGCCGCCGCTCCGCTGTGCGGCGTACAGGAGCTTCATCGGGGGCTGGGACAGACGCACAAACCACGGCGAGAGCGTGGATTTCCCATGCGCATAGCGCATCAGATCGGGATGATAGGTATATTCCGGCATGGTTTTCCTCTCCGTATGGCAAAGCCCGCCGCACGATACACGGCATCGTGCGGCGGGCGGTTTTATGTTTGTTCCGGTTTCTCCGGCTCCCTGCGCAGCAGCATGAGCAGCACAAAGAGGATGCAGCAGACGTTGATGACAATGTCGGCAATGTTGAACACCGCAAAATGCATGAACTCCAGCTCGAACATATCCACAACATAGCCGTAAAGCGCGCGGTCGATGCCGTTGCCGATCGCGCCGGCCATGGCAAGCACCGCGAGCCAGCGCTCCCACGGCGCGGAGAGCTTATGGCGCACGAGCGCCCACACGACGAGGACGCAGAACGCCGCGAGCAGCGCGAGGAACAGCCACCGGCCGCCCGAGAACATGCCAAAGGCGACGCCGCTGTTGCGGATGTGCGTGAGATGTACGACGCCGGGGATCAGCGCGCGCTGCTGCGCCGCCGAGGCGTTGAGCGGGATGCTCCGCACGACCCATGCCTTGAGCGCCTGATCCGCCGCGATGATCGCGAGCGAGGCAAGAACGTATCCGATCACGGTTTTTTTCTTAGCTGTCATACCGGCTCCTTCCCGTAAAGCATAAAGCAAAGAGCCGCCCGGTATCGGGGCAGCTCTTCGGAAAAAGGCTTACTTCTTATCGACAGCTTCCTTGAGAGCCTTGCCGGCCTTGAACTGGGGAACGCGGGAAGCGGGGATCTCGATCTCCTTTTTGGTCTTGGGGTTGCGGCCCATGCGGACGCCGCGCTCCTTGACGTCGAAGGCGCCGAAGCCGACAAGCTGCACCTTCTCGCCCTGAACGAGAGTCTCGGTGATGGTCTCCAGAGACGCGTTGACGGCAAGCTCGCTGTCCTTCTTGGAAAGGCCGGTCTTTTCGGCGACCTGAGCGATAAGTTCTGTTTTGTTCATGGATATCCTCCTCTTTTGTTTACAATCTGCGATCGAAGCCGCGGCGCCGCCGCGCGTCCGGTCGCTGTGATCTTTTCTATGACGCAAAAAAGCGTCGTTTTTGCGTGCTCGAAAACCCTATCATATTTTTCTCCATAACGCAAGAGGAAATTCGGCAAACGCCGGGTTTTGCGTTTCTTTTTGGCGATTATTACCCGCTTTCCGGGCGAAGCGCGGTCTCAGCGGTCTTTCTTTTTGAGATGCGCTCCGCCGCGAGCCGCGCTCCGGCGCATGCTGCCGGAAGCGCGGGGACGCGCCGTTTCGTCCAGCGTGTGCAGACGCAGGAGGCGCCCGATCTTCTCCCCGTGCGGGATCAGCGCCATATCCTCCATCGTAACGGCGCGGGTAAGGCCGATCATCACGACGTACACAATCACCGCCGCGGCGATAGCCGCAATCATCGCGCCCGCCATGGCGAGCCGTTCGGAAAGACCGCGCAGCGGGATGCGGACGAGCCCGTACACCGCCCATGCCGCAACGCCCATCGCAAGGCTCGAAAGGAGCGGCGCGCCGATCACGCGGCTCAGCCGCGGGGCGCTGCCAAGCGTCCGGCAGAGGAAGATGTAGTCCATAACGCAGATGATCGCAAAGCAGCAGATGCTGCCGACCGGCGCGCCCTGAATGTTGATGGCTGCCGTGCCGACGAGCACCCAGTTGACCGCAATCTTCACAACGCCGCCCACGGCGGTGCTGACGATGGGGAGCTTTTCCTTCCCGCTCGCCTGCAAAATGGCGTTGCCCATCATGGACATGCAAACGAAGAACGACGCGACGGCTAGCAGCTTTAAAAGTCCCGGCCCGGCCGGGTTGCTGCCCCAGTAGATTACGCGGAACACCGGGTCGGCCAGAACAAAGAGTCCTGCCGCCATCGGCATCGTGACAAGCGCGGCGATGCGCAGCGACGATTCCGCAAGGGAGCCTGCCTCGGCGCGGTTGCCGCGTGTGAGCTGTCCGACGATCGCCGGGACGATGCTCAGCGTGAGCGGCGTGATGAAGTACGACGGCAGGTTATAGAACGTCTGCGCCTTGCCGTATACGCCGTACAGCTCGCGGGCGCTTTTCTCCACAAATCCGGCGGCGGACTGCAGCCGGTTAAGGCAGAGCGCGTTGTCGAGCAGGTTGATGAGCGAGAGCACCGAGGAGCCGATGGCGATCGGAATGCCGATGCGCAGGAACGAGCGCACAATCGTATCACGGCTGTCGGGGACGTCCGCCGTGCCGTAGGGCCGCGCGGAGTAGTTGCGGCGTTTGTAGAGCATCATATAGGCAAGCGCGCCGACCGCGCCCGCCGTTACGCCGAAGATCGCGCCCGCCGAGGCGACCGGCAGGGGCTTGTGCGCGCGGATGAGAAGATACGCAAGAGTCAATCCGACAACGAGCTTGCCGACTTCCTCGATCACCTGCCCGAATGCCGTGGGGATCATGTTCCCGCGGCCCTGACAGTAGCCGCGGTAAGCGGACGTAAGGCACACGATCACGACCGCGGGCGCGAGCGCAAGAATGCTCGGCGCGGCGTCCGCGTTGCCCATCATCGCGGCCAGCTGCCGGTTGAAGAGGAGCATCAGCAGCGTGAAGAACCCGCCGATGGCCGCGAGCGTCCCGGAAGCGGTGCGGAAAATGCGCTGCACCTGGGCGGGCCGGTCGAGCGTGTCGGCCTCCGAGATCATACGCGAGAGCGCCACCGGGAATCCGGCCGTCGCAAGCGTGAGGAAAAAGCTGTAGATATTGTACGCCACCATAAAGTGGGCGAAGCCCTCGTCGCCGAGCAGCTTCATGCTGCCGAGCGGGAGTTTATAGAAGAATGCCGCGATCTTTACGATGACCGTCGTTCCGACCATGATCGCCGCGCCGTGAAGATAGTTTTGCTTTTTGGCTTCCGACAAGGCAGTCCCTCCTTTGCGGTGATGCGCCGCCTGCTTCCGTAATAAGGATATGCGGTAAGTTTGTATTTTACACCAAGGCACGAAAAAAGGCAAGCGCGGCAAGCCTTTTCCCGCGCAGAGCCGTGAGAGCGCGGCATCGTTGAGCGCCCCGTTTCCCGGTATAAGTGTTTTACCGCACCTGTCTGACATTTGGCGCGCGGAGAGAGCGTGTTTTGTCTACTGTATCTCCTGCTCCAATCCGTCAAACTCCAGGGTGGAGAAAAACTCACCGAGCGTTATGCCGAGCCCGTCGCACATCATTTTGATCGTCAGGAGCTTCGGGTTCCGGCTCTTTCCGTACAGGATGTTCTTGATGCTCGACGGCGGAAGCGCCGAGATGGTTGCCAGATAGTTGATCGTCAGTTTCCGTTCCTCGCAGAGCCGGAGGATACGCGTGCGCAGTGCGGTGATCGTGTCCATTTCTCTTACCTGCCTTACTTTTTTCCGTAACACAGATATAAGAATACAAAGCCGTATTGCGCAAAGTAGGCTATGCATGCTACTATTAGGCTATGCATAGCCTAACAAGCAGGAGGATGACGGATGGACAGCAAAAAACTTCGTATCGCCGAAAACGCGCTCCGGCAGATCGCCGAGCGCGAGGGAACGACCGTGGACGCCGTGCGCGAGGAGATTCGCGCCGCGGTCGCCGCCGGGCAGCGCGACCCGAGCCCCGCCGCCCGGGCGTTCTGGCAGCGCTTTCCCCGCGGGGACGGCGAGCCGACGCCGGAGGATGTCATACTCCGTCTGGCGGAAGAGGCGCGCCGCCGGATGAACGGCGGAACCTCTTAAACCGGCCGGCAAAGCCGCGCCGGCTCACCCGCTCGGTTTTTTCGTTGACGGCGGTTTCCTTTGCGTGTAAAATGTTTTCTAACAAAAGAAAAGGACGGCCCGCCTATGAAAATTCCATGCAAAAAACTCCGTGAAAACGCCGTATTGCCCACGCGCGGCACCGCGCTCGCCGCGGGCGTCGATCTTTACGCCCTGCTGCCGGACGGGCAGGAGAGCGCCACCGTTGCTCCGCAGGGCAAATACCTCTTCCCCACCGGCATCGCCGTGGAGATCCCGGAGGGGTATGTCGGGCTCGTGTTTGCCCGCAGCGGCATCGCCACGAAGCGCCAGCTCGCCCCCGCCAACTGCGTCGGCGTGATCGACGCCGACTACCGCGGGGAGCTGCGGGTGTTTTTGCAGAACAACGGCACCGAGCCGCAGACCGTGGAAAACGGCGAGCGGATCGCGCAGCTCGTCATCACGCCGTGCCTTGATATCGAAATCGAGGAAACGGACGCGCTTTCCGAAACACTCCGCGGCGCAGCGGGCTTCGGCAGCACCGGCACGCGCTGAAACGCCGGGAGGAAATGGTATGAGTCCGAAGATCAAGGGGATCCTCCGCATTTTTCTGCCCGCGCTCGCCGTCGGCATTCTGCTCTCGCTCCTCTTTCTCGCGCTGATGAACGGCCCGCTCGCGCAGCCTGCCGCCAATCCGGCAGCCGCGCCCACGGCGACCCCCGCCGCAGAGGCGACGCCGTACGATCCGTCCGTGACGCCGGAACCGACGCAACCGCCGGACAGCCTGTTTGCGGGCATGACGAAGGATGAGATCGAGTCCAGCCCGTGGATGCTCGTTGCCTACGCCGCTGCCGTTTTCGGCGGCATCGCCATGGCGCGGCGGATCAAAAACCGCAATGCCGGCAAAGGTGCGAAAAAAGGAAAAAGTCAAAAATAACGCCCCCCGCGTTTTGGAAGAAAGCTTCAAAACGCGGGGCGATTTTTGTATCTTTTCACCGAAACAAAGACAGGCTTGCCTGCACGATACGCTGCACAAACCGCACGACCGTTTCGCGCTCATACCGGTCGTAGCCCTCGGTCACGACGTGCATCAGCCCGTTGGACAGATGCGTGTACAGCATCTCCAGCTCCTCCTCGCTCGCGTGAAGCTCCTGCCGCCAGTAAGCGATGCTCTGCGGCCGGGCGCAATCGATCATTCGTTGTATGACGGGGGAGCCGGGGTTCTGGAAGATCAGCACACGGCAGGCGTCCTCGTTTTTTCCGACCATGTCATAGATCGCTTCGATCAGCGCCGCCACATCGAACGATTTTATCAGCGCGAGCGACTGCACAAACGCTTCGAGCAGTTCGTTCTCGATCGATTCCAGCAGCGCGAAGCAGTCGCTGTAATGCGAATAAAACGTCGCGCGGTTCAGCTCCGCCAGAGCGCAGACCTCCTTGACCGTGATTTTGTTCACGCTTTTTTCCTTCAGCAGCGTTAAGAGCGCCTGCTTGAGCGCGCGCTGCGTATAACGGACTCTCGCATCGGATTTTCCGGCCATGGCGTACCTCATCACAAATTGTTTACAGAAATGCACAACGCTTCCGCGCCGTGTGTCGGTTTTCTTTCACGCGGCGGCCGGTTGACGGTTGTCTGCCGCCGCCGGAAAAAGTATACTATACCCGTGAAAGATAATCAACACTTGTCTTTCTTATTTCCCATGGAGGTGGATCACTATGTATAAGACCTATCTTGTGACCGGCGCGACGGGCTTTCTCGGCCGCACGGTCGTTTCGGAGCTGCTCTCCCGCGGCGCGGCGGTACGGGCGCTCGTACTGCCGGGCGACCCGCTCGCCGGCGTTTTGCCGGAGAGCGTGGAGCGTGCGGAGGGCGATATCTGCAGTGCCTCCGCGCTGGAGGAGTTCTTTGCCGGAGCGGACAGGAACACCTGCGTTATCCACACGGCGGGTATCGTAACGGTGGCATCGCGCCCGGGCGCCTCGCTCTACCGCGTAAATGTGGACGGGACGCGCGCCATTTTACGCGAGTGCGCCGCGCATGGCGTCGGCAAGCTCGTGTATATCAGTTCCGTCCATGCGCTGCCCGAAAAGCCGAAGGGCATGACGATTACGGAGACCGACGCCGTTTCTCCGGAATTTGTTTCCGGCGATTATGCCAAGAGCAAGGCGGAGGCGACCGCGCTCGTCTTTGCCGCGGCGAAAAACGGTCTGAACGCGAGCGTCGTGTTCCCGTCCGGCATCATCGGGCCGGGCGATATCGCCGGGGGCAGTATGACGGCAATGTTTCGCTCGTTCCTTGCGGGGCGGCTCCCTCTCGCGGTGCGTGGGGGGTACGATTTCGTTGATGTGCGCGACGTTGCCCGCGGCATCGCCGACTGCGCGGAGAACGGCCGGCACGGCTGCGGCTACATTCTCTCCGGGCACTATACAACGATCCGCGATATGCTCGAAACGTTCAAAGCCGCGGCCGGCATACGGCGCACGGTAGCGTATCTCCCGCTCGGGCTCGCCCGGAGCGCGGCGAAAGTCTTTGAAGAATTTGCCCGGTGGGGGAAAAAGAAGCTCTTCTTTACGCCCTATTCCGTGGACGTGCTCGGCTCAAATGCGGATTTCAGCCACGGAGCGGCCAGCCGGACGTTCGGCTATACGCCGCGTCCGCTGCTCACGACGCTGCGCGACACGGCGCAATGGCTGTGCCGGGCAAAGTCTCTCGCAGCAGCGACATAAATAAATACGATGCACGCCGGCGGAAGCGCATCAAGCGCTTCCGCCGGTTTCGTTTTCCGTGCGTTGGGCGACCGCGCGCACGAGCGCTTCAAACTGCCGCGCGGTATCCGGGCTGTCGGACTCGATGCAGAGCGCCGCGCGGTCGGCGCAGGGCGCGATGTGCACGCCGCCGGGGACCGCTCGGACCGTCAGACCGTCGGTGAGATCCGCTCCCGCTTCCATGAGTCCCGCGGTGAGTGCGCGCATGAGTCTCGCGCGGTGCGGCGCGCCGCAATACACTCGACAGGCGTACCGCGCGCGCTCCGGGGAAGCGTCCGGCGCGCGCCCGAGTGCGCCGCCCTCCCACTCCGGCAGGCGCAGCCGCCCCTCCCAGGCATCGAGATTGGCCTGATAATACGAGCCCGGGTCGCCGATATCGCGCCAGTAGCCGCTCATCGGCACGCCGCGAATGCCGCGCCCCGACGCCATCAGCCGCGGGAAAAGGTCGCGCGCGAAGTCAAAGGGCGTTTCGGCGGGAATGAAGCGCAGCACCTCCGGGGAGAGGACGTAGATACCGGTATTCACGAGATCGGTCACGACGCGCTCCCACGCAGGCTTTTCGATGAAGCTGCGCACCCAGCCCCCGCCGTCGGTCACGGCGAGACCGTAGGGCAGCGGCGCTTCGTGCGGATAGAGCGCCATCGTGACGGCGGCGTGCGCACGCCGGTGCTCGTCCCAGAGAGCGCGAAGGTCGAAATCACACGCGGCGTCGCCGCTGATGATGAGCACGTTTTCGCCCGCGATAAAATCCTCGCAGTTTTTCACCGCGCCCGCTGTGCCGAGCGCGCTCTCCTCGCGCCGGTACTGCATCCGCACGCCGAAGCCGCTCCCGTCGCCGAAGTACCGTTCGATCTGCTCGGGCAGGCAGGCCGTTGTGCAGCAGAGATCGCAAAAGCCGCACCGCTTCAAAAGCGCGACAATATGCTCGAGCATCGGCGCGCCGAGCAGCTCCGCCATGGGCTTCGGCACCGTGCCGTGGGTGACCGGGGCAAGCCGCGTCCCTCTTCCGCCCGCCAAAATGACCGCTTTCATCTTTTTATAAAAGCTCCTTTTCTTTTTTTACGGAGGAAGTTTCTGCACTGCGGCAAAAAATATACAGAGCGAAAAAGAATGCGGCGAAAAGGGCTCGCATTCTTTGGATATTTGTGGTATATTATATTCTGTATTTTTATATGTGCCCGCCCTATGGTTTCGGCGGGCATGAGGAGTGGATACCTTGAACAGCCGCAAACCGCAGAAATTTGCCGAGCCGGGCATCCGCATGTGCCTGCTCATCATGCTCATATTCGCGCTTGTGACCTTCTTTTTTGCCCGCTTCAATCGCTATATCGCCTACGGCGAGGCGATCGTCACGGTGCTGCTCGCAATCTACGCGCTCATCCGCGCGAGAGCGCGTCAGAAGGAGCTGCAGGCATTCGTCGAGAGCGTCACCTACAACGCCGAATCCGCCACAAACAACACGCTCATCCACTTCCCGCTGCCGATGGCGGTATTTCGCCTGAACGACAGCGGCGTTGTCTGGGGCAATCAGCCGTTCTGGGAGATGTGCGGCCGCACATCTCCCGCGTTCGACGCGAAGCTCGCCTCGCTCGTGCCGGAGTTCAACAGCAAATGGCTGCTCGAGGGCAAGAGCCGCATGGCGGGTCTTCTCGAGGTGGACGGGAAAAAGTATCAGGTCAACGGCAACATGGTCCGCGCCGGAGAGCGCGAGAAGACCTATGAATTCATGGGCATCACCTACTGGGTGGACGTGACCGAGTACGACGACGTGAAGCAGGAATACCTTGCCACGCGCCCGGTCGTGATGGTCATGCTTGTGGACAATTACGACGAGCTGATGAAGCCGCTCACCGACCGCCAGCGCACCGAGCTGCGCGGCCAGCTGGACATCGCCATCGAAAAGTGGTGCGAGGGGCGCGGCGGCATTCTCCGGCGCGTGGATCGTGACCGGTACATCTTCATTTTTGAAAAGCGCCATTTTGACGAGATCACGAAAAACCGCTTCACGCTCGTCGAGAGCATCCACTCGATCGTCAATCTCACGGGCATTCACGCCACGGTGAGCATCGGCGTCGGGCTTGACGGCGCGAGCTACGACGAGGACTACTCCTTCGCCACGCTCGCCGAGGATATGGCGCTCTCGCGCGGCGGCGATCAGGCGGTCGTGAAGAATAAGTTCAACTTTGAATTTTTCGGCGGGCGCGGCGCGGAGGTCGAAACGCGCACGAAGGTCAAGTCCCGCGTTATGGCAAACTCGCTCTCCCGGCTCGTGCAGGACGCCTCGCAGGTGTTCATCATGGGTCACCGGTACGCCGATCTCGACGCGCTCGGCGCGGCGGTGGGCGTGCGGTGCATCGCCCGGCGTTTTCACTGCCCGGCGAAGATCGTGCTCGATATGGAGAAAAACGCCGTCGGACCGCTGCTCACCGCGCTGCACGATGAGGAGGAATACAAAACCGCCTTCATCAGTCCGCAGGAGGCGCTGCTCGAGGCCGACAGCCGGACGCTGCTTGTCGTGGTGGACACGAACCGCCCCGAGCAGGCGGAGGACGAATCGCTGCTCACCGCGTGCAGCAACCGCCTCGCGGTCATCGACCACCATCGCCGCGCCGCAACCTATATCAAAAACGCCACGCTTACGCTCTATGAGCCGAACGCCTCGTCCGCATGCGAGCTTGTAACGGAGCTGATGCAGGAGCTGTGCGAGCCGGCGGACATTCTCTCCTTTGAGGCGGACGCCGTGCTCTCCGGCATCGTGCTCGACACGAAAAACTTCACGATCCGCACCGGCGACCGCACGTTTGACGCCGCGGCGTTTCTCCGGCGCAGCGGCGCGGATACCACGCGCGTGAAGAAGCTCTTCCAAAACGGCATGGAGGAGACGATGGAGCGCTATGACATCATGAAGCAGGCGCGCATCTATAAGGGCATCGCCGTGGTCGCCGCGCAGGAGACGCAAAACCGGATTGTCGCCGCGCAGGCCGCGGACGAACTTTTGAACATCTCCGGCGTGAACGCGAGCGCCGTTTTGTACCCCACCGGCGACGGCGGCGTCGCGGTGTCGGCGCGGAGCATCGGCGATGTGAACGTGCAGGTCCTGCTCGAATCGCTCGGCGGCGGCGGCAACCGCTCGGCGGCCGGGGCGCAGATCGCGAACTGCTCTCTGCGCGACGCGGTGAACAAGCTCTTCGCCGCCATTGACGAATACCGCGCCACAGAATAATTCAACGAAAAAATAAGCAGACCGAAGGAGGTCATATACCATGAAAGTTATTTTCCAGCAGGACGTCCGCGGACAGGGCAAAAAGGGCGAGATGAAGGAAGTCTCCGAGGGCTACGGCCGCAACTACCTTCTCCCCCGCGGTCTCGCCGTAGAGGCGAACAAGGACAATCTCAACACCCTTGCGCTCAGGGAAAAGGCGAAAAAGGCGCAGGAAGCGTGCGAGCGCGCCGAGGCCGAGGAAG
>OLSB01002561.1_pt1 | contig 14793 bp, 4 predicted proteins | sample 1672071 | NCBI WGS metagenome assembly OLSB01 (sample SAMEA3136642, study PRJEB25190) | human gut metagenome | biome: human gut; feature: human-associated habitat; material: faeces | place: Austria | collected 2013 | reverse complement strand
CTTTCACCGACAGAGTTTGAGGAAACGTATCTTACTTTTTTTGAGGTGACCGCAAACAGCGAGGGCACATGGAGAACTCCCGATTTTGCAATCGGAGATATATCGGGCGATTACAGCACAAAAATAAATTACGAAGGCTCGGGTGCCGCTCCGGTGTTTTACAAGAATGCTTTCAGATATATTTCGGTATCTTTCGCTCAAACGCTTGCAGAACTTGCGGATGGTGAAGACATCGATGCGGCGGCTGATTTTATTCTGAAAAATATTTCTCTTATTGCCGACAGCAATTCCGATTATGAGAAACTTGATGAGGAAGAGCTTAAAAATGCTGTTTTACGCGCGGTTGAGGAAAAGAAAAATATAGAAGGCGGAGCGTTTAAAACAGCAGCCGTGGTTACAGACTACGTAAACCGCGCCATAATGCTTTCGCACATAAGTGCAAATAAAGAAAATGCGCAAAGCCTGCTTTACAAATATGCGCCGCTTTGCAATCTGGAAAGTGACTGCCCGCCCTTTAAGTATCTCAAAGACGTGGATAAATCGGCTTTCACCGGCGTGTCGGCGGATGCTGCAAAGCTCAGCATAACAGAGTGGACGGAAAAATACGGCATGAAGATTTTCAAATCCGCATGCGCAAACGTTTCAATAAACAGCGAGGTTGAAGGGATCCTTGACGCAACGCAGGAGTGGCTCGGAATTGACTTGAGCGCATATAAAAAGCTTAAGGACAAAAAATCCGTAAATCTTGCGGTAATGAAATTCTCGAATGATACAAAGGAAGAATTCAAAAAGTATTTTGACAAGGCTGTAAAGAGCGCTGCAAGCAGCGATTCTTCAAAGGGCAATACGTCCTCCGGCTCATCTGGCAGCAAACCCTCCGGTCCTTCGGGCTCGGCTGTGGTTTCACCGGCGGCAACACCCACACCTGCGCCTGTGCCAACAGCGGCACCGCGCCACGAGTTTTCGGATATGCAGAACTTTGACTGGGCAAAAGAAGCCGTTGAAGCTCTTTATGACGAGAAAATAGTAAGCGGCGTTGGAGACAACAAGTTTGAACCTTCAAGAGAAGTTACGCGTGAAGAATTTGTTAAAATGCTCGCGGAAGCGTTCAAAATTCCGCAGAGCGATGAAAAGGTAAACTTTTCCGATGTTTCCGAAAGTGACTGGTTTGCGCCATACGTTCTTGCGGCTGTGGCTTCCGGAACGGTTCGCGGAATATCGGAAGATTTGTTCGGAACGGGAAAAAGCATAACGCGTGCCGACATGGCTGTTATGGCGTACCGCGCCGCAGGTCTTTCAAAGGCAGACGGCAAGACGTTTGCGGATGACGGCGAGATACCCGATTACGCAAAAGAAGCCGTTTACGCGTTAAATGCGGCAGGTATAATAAGCGGTACGGGAGATAATAAATTCAGCCCCGCGGCAAGTGCAAACAGAGCCGAAGCGGCAAAAATAATTTATATGCTGAAAAACTTGAATGGAGGTAAAAGCAAATGAAATTAAGAAAATCAGCGGCACTTTTGCTGGCAGCTTTCATGATATTTACGTTTTCGGGCGTTTCGGCGGCTGAGGCACAGTACCAAAAGGAATATAATCTTCTTTCAGATCTTAAGCTTTTGCCGGCAGACATGACTGTAAAATACATTCCGGCTCAGAATATTACAAGAGGCAGCTTTGCGGCTCTTCTTGTAAACGCTGTCGGATATGAAAAAACAGGTGCGGTGGCAGGAGATGTTTCTCCTTTTGCGGACGTTAAAACATCTGACGCAAACTACAAGGCTATAAGGCTTTGCTCCGATTTCGGTATAGCAAGGGGAGACGGCGCAGGCAACTTTAATCCCGACCGCGCCGTAAGCGGTGCGGAAGCCGTTAAAATGATTATGTCCGCTTTGGGATATGATGATTTGGCGGCAGCAGCCGGCGGCTACCCAACGGGTTATCTCGTGTATGCAACGGAGTGCAAAGTATTAAGCGGTGTTTCGTATAATAACGATGCTACAATAACATACGGCACAGCCGTAAAGCTTATATACAATATGCTTTCGGCAAAGGCCTTGAAATCCGTTAAAAACGGTGACGGAATATATATAGATCTCGATACCGATGAAACGGTGCTGAGTTTATATCACAATATCAAAAGATATTCCGGAACGGTTGAAGGCTTCGGCGGCGTGTCTTTAAAGGACAACGCTCCGGAAAAAGGCAAGGTTTTGATAGACGGCGTGTATTTTACCGCAGCGGGAGATTTTTCGGACTTTGTCGGTGCACAGGTTTATTACTATGTTGAAGGTGACGACACGGCTGTTGCCGCAGAACTCCGCGGCAGCGGCAAGGAAGAAATTGTTACAAGCGATGAAATAGTAAGCTTTTCCGGAAGAAAACTTACATACACGCGTGACGGTGCGGAAAAAACAGCTTCCGTTTCGGCATCTACAGACGTTATATATAACGGCAGACCGGCAGGATCAAGCTTTAAGAGCAGCGATTTTGAAATTGAGAACGGTTATATCCGTCTTATAGACAACAACAGCGACAATGTTTTTGAAACGGTTCTCATATTTGCAGTTGATAACTATGTTGTTTCAAAAATTGATAAAACAAACGGAATTATTTACGATAAATACGATTCAGCGAAGCTTATAAAAGTAAATGATTTTGAAAACGTTGATTTTGTCGATTCCTTCGGAAATGCAATAACGTTTGACAGAGTTGCGGAGGACGATGTGATTTCCGCAATGATAAGCAAAGACGGAAAAAATGCTTTTCTCTATCTTTCGTATAAAGAGTTTTCGGGAAAAGTTGACGGTATCAGAACCGTGGGAGACAGCCTTTATTTTGAGATTGAAGGCGGAGAATACAAAGTTTGCAAAAACTGTATGGGGAGCGCGGAGACAATAAGCATCGGAACACAGGCTACGTTCTCTCTTGACTACTCGGGTTATATTGCCGATATCAGAGGGCTTACGGCAGTGAAAAAATGGGGATTCCTTGTAGATGCAAAGGAACAGAAATCTATTGCCGGCGGCGTTGACATTAAGATTTTTGACGAAAACGGCAAAATGAATATTTTGCCGGCGCATACAAACGTTATGTGCGACGGTGAAAAACTTTCGGGTTCAGACCTTGTGTCAAAACTCAATTCTTTAAAGAGCACGCTTGTAATGTTCTCGGAGACAGACGACGAGATTTATGAGATAGACTCAGACTTTAAGGGCGAAAACGAAGAGGACTTCTCCGTATGCAAAATACTTGAAGGCACCGCTTCAATGCGCTGGAACAGATATCAGAATGTTTTGGGTCTTAAATATCCCATAAGCGACAGCGCCAAAATCTTCTCCGTTCCGCAGACGGCGAGCGACGACAATAACGATTATTCCGTTAAATCCGTAAGCTCGCTTTTGCAGGATAAGTTCTATACGCTCACGCTTTATACGCTGCGCGGTCAGGGCGGTCAGGCAAAGGCGGCGGTTATGTTTAACGAGCTTAAGCCTTCCGCAATTTCAAACGGCAATATGAAGGCGGCTGTTATAGATTATGTTTCAAAGGGTATAGACGAGGAGGGCGAGACAACATACTCCGTCACCTGTCTCTATAACGGACAAAAGGTAACATACGGCGTTTCTAAAAAATCCGTTATTGAAAATCTTAAATCCGTTGCAGAGGGCAAGGAAAGCGAAACGCACACACTTGCACGCGGCGATGTTATAAGATTTGACCTTGACGATAAAAACAAAATAAGCGAAATAAAGCTTTATTACGAGAGAGAAACAAATGTCATTGTGAACAATATAGGCGTCGGCGAAGGCGACACCAATAACGACAGAAGCATGCTTGCCAATGCGTATGATTACGATGACGGGGTTTTGTATCTCACACAGGATGATCTCTCAGGCTCCGCGGTAAACATAGCGCAGAGCAGACTGGAGTCCATAAGACCCGGTCTCTATAATATCTATGTTCTTGAGAAGAAGAACGGAGAGCTTTCCGCACGCGTAGGTTCCGTTTCGGATATTTACGATTATAAAACCGTCGGTGCGGACTATTCAAAGCTTTTCATGTGGTCAAAATACGGTGACCCCGGTGTGCTTCTCGTTTTTAAATAATGTATCCTGTGAGCGGACGCTCAAAACATAAATTTTCACTTTATGTGACGAAAGGATGATTATGTATGAAAAAAAGAATTGCATTACTTGCGGCAATAACGTTGCTTGCAGGTATTTGCACCGTACCTGTTTCAGCGTCGGTTACGGTAACGCCGCAGTCGGACGTTCTGGTAAGCTATGATTTTGAGAATGCAACGGAATCTCTCTTTACGCCGACATCATCAATTGTTACGGCTGAAATTAAAGATGATGCGGGCAACAAAGTGCAGAGACTTTCAAAAAATCACAATCCGAACAGCGGAAGTGCGAAAAATGACACTATGTTTAACCTTGCGTACATTCCCGAAATTATGGAGATTTCGTATGACGTTAAACTGGCGGATTACGGAAGTCTTCCCGCAAGCGGCGAACAGATATGGTTTTCAACATATCTGAAAGTAGGAACAGGCAACGGTGACGAAGAAAACTTCTATACACGCCATCGTTTCCCGAAATTTTTTGCATATTTTAGCGCTTCAGACAACAGAGGCTGGTATATAGGTGTTAACAGCAACGGAGACGCAAATACAAAAGGTTCCGGAAAGAAGCTGGGCGTTCAGTTCCAGGAGTGGAACACGGTTATAATAAGAATTAATAACAATACAAAAACATCGGAAGTTTTTGCATGCAAAAAGGGTGAAACGGATAATGCCGTTAAACTCGGCGAAAGCAAGAATATTGAAATTAAAAACAATGTATTCGGTATTGAAACAAAGCAGGATACGGGAGACGGCAGAAGAGCGGATATGTATATCGATAATATAGAAGTCCGTGACATTACGCCTACCGATAAAAACAGCTTCGGCGTAGGTGCACTCAGCGTAACGGACGGTTTGACGGGCCTTGCAAAGCTTACGGACGATGTTACACGTGCGGAGGTTTATTGCGAAGGCACAAAAATTGCAGATCTTGACGCATCGGTTAACAAGTCTTTCAAAATAACGGCGGATGCTGCCGATGTTATCAAAAACTACGGCACGGAGAAATTCGAGCTTGTATGCTACAACGCCGCAAATACGGAGATTGACAGGGTTACAAGCTATAAGGGCGTGGATTATGACATTTATATTGTAAAACACAACGGACAGAACCATACTCAGCAGGTAACAACGGCAGATACGGCAACGGCGGAGCTTAAGACTCAAGCTCCCATAATTTCCGTTCAAAGAGTTGAAAACAAAACAACAAAGCTAAGCTTTGACGTTGTTTTGACAGAAGAGATAAACCAAATGGGATTAATCTTGAAAGGTCATGGTGTAAACGACAGTTATACCGGAATTCCTTATTTGCCGGATCAGTCTTTAATTGCCGACAAGAAGGTTTATACAGACAGCATTTTTGACACCGCCGATTTAACGCTTAATGAGAAATATCATGTTGATGTAATTTATAACCCGTTCACACACATTATTTACTATAATTTACTGCTTAGTGACGGTACGGTAAAGGCACAGGAGCAGAGACCGTTTGTAAGAGTCGGAACAACAGTACCTTTTTACGGAATTAAAACCTTGTCTTTTAATTTTTACGCAAAGCAGGGAGGCAGCGGTACGATGGCAATTACGGACGCAAGCTTCTCTCATCTTGAAAGAATGATTGTGCCGAAAGCAAGCTCGTATGTTTTGAATTCGGGAGAAACTGTAAGCTTGGCGGGAGGAAAGGTTCCGGCAAGTGCAAAAAGCGTTTCGGTTACAATTGATAATTTCTCCGGTATAGACGCGGCAAGCGTTAAGGTTTTAAAGAACGGCGCCGAGGTTTCGGGTGCTTCCGTAAGCATTGCGGCAAGCTCGCTTAAGGTTGAGGCAAGCTTTGAGCACGGCAGATACGATGTAGTAATTCCGGCGGGCGCACAGTATTTGGGCAAAACGCTTACAATGCCCGTACACGCAGGGTTTGACATCGAAAACATATTCAGCATACTTTCGCCTTCAAACGGTGAGGTTATCGGCGCTGACGGCACAAAGATTTTCGTTGCCGACGACGGAGAAATGACAGGCGTTGAGCTTTATGTAAACGGAACACCCTGCACAATGACAAAAAACATCAGCGGCATATGGGAATACAGCTTTGTACCCACAGAGCCCGGCAGCGTAACGGCAGAAGCGGTTGCTTCATATGAGAACGGTACAACGAAAAAAATTTCTGTGGCATTCAGCGTTAAAAATACGGCGGAATTATTTAATCCCGGTGTAAAGATTGCGGCTGATACGGGCTTCATTGCAAAGGGCAACGGAAAGTACGGCGCAACCGGAAATACCGATAGAAAACTTAAATATACGCTGCTTGAAGAAATAAACAACACTAAGTGGAACGGAATACTTAAATTCGGTTACGATATTTCATTCAGCGATGTTTCGAAGTTTGCATTGGCTTTTGAAGCTCAGCACACCAAAGCATGGGGAGCATATCCGCTTAACGAAAAGGATTCAACACCGCTTGTTGAAAACGGCTGGGCAAAAGACGCATATGGCAACAATGCATATCAGTATACGGCAAACAAGACATACCGCTTTGAATATGAGTATGATATGACAAACAAGGTTCAGAATGCTTATGTAACGGATCTTTCAACGGGTACAAAAACCACACTGGGTAAAAACATTCAAATACAGCATGGTAACGGATCATGGACGGCGCCGGGTGTGACGCTTATTCCGGATAACGCATATCTCTGGCAGATGCAGCTTTACGTAATACAAGCGGCAGACGCTACGGAAAACGACACCTTCACAATTTCAAACGGATATTTCAAAAAGGTTATGGATGTTCCCGAAATTTCAGCCGTTGCATACGAAAAGGACGGAGCTTTTATATCGTCTTTAAACGACACTGTTAAAGCGTCGGCAAAGCTTAAATATACGTTATCTTCATCCGCTTTTGATGCAGGCAGTATGACAAAGTCTAATATTAAGCTTTTGAAAAACGGTACAGAGGTTACTTTGAGCGAGGCTTCGTATACGGCTCCCGAGCTTACGGTTGTACCCGAGGGCGGTATTGATGCAAATGCGGAATACAAGCTTGTAATTACAAAGGCGGCAACCGTTTCCGGCGCGTCTATAGGCTTGCCGGTTGTAAAGACCGTAAAGACCGCGAACGAAAGCGGACTGTATTTCGGAAATATTGAGATGACAAAGACCGATTCCAAGGTCAATGCAAAGGTGGCTTACAGCAGCTCCGAGAGCGCGGCTGTACCGGCTGTACTCATAATCGCCGTATATAACGGAAACAGAATGACGGATATAAATGTATCCGACTCGAAATCCGTTTCGGGCACGGGTTATCTTGAGACAGAGGTTTCGTATAAGTCCGCTGATGTGCTGAGCGCCAAAGCATTTGTTTGGAAAACTCTTGACAGCGCAGAGCCTTACGGCATTGAAAAATCGATTTCACTTGCGCAGCCGACCGAGTAATTTGCAAAAAGGATAAAAAGAAAAAAGTATAAAGTTTAGGTTTAGGAAAAAAGTTATGGTTTTTCGGGGACGGGTAAGCCGTCCCCCGGAATAAACGGATTGTGAGATCACTGTGTGGTGTGCGGAGCACAAGACGGGCGATTCATGAATTGTCCCTACGATACGGTATTGAGAGCGGATAAATCCGCGGGTCGGGAAACAATCCGAATTTAAAAAAGAAAGGAAAAAATCTATGAAGAAAAAAATTGCATTACTTGCGGCGACAGCGCTTTTGACAGGCACGTTTGCTTTTGCTCCGGCATCTGCGGCAGCAAGCGTCGTGCCGCAGTCGGACGTTTTGCAGAAATATGATTTTGAAGACGCGACAGAGTCGCTGTTTGTGCCGACATCATCACTTGTTTTGGCTGAAATTTACGATGACGACGGCAATAAGGTGCAAAGGCTTTCAAAAAATAACAATCCAAACAGCGGAAGCACCAAAAACGACACAATGTTTAATCTTCCGTATATTCCGGAGATTATGGAGATTTCTTATGATGTTAAATTGGCGGATTACGGAAGCCTTCCGCCGGACGGAGGCAAGCAGATATGGTTTTCAACATATCTTAAGGTCGGAACAGGCAACGGAGACGAGGAAAACTTTTATTCACGCCATCGTTTCCCGAAATTTATGGCATATCAGGACAACAACGTAAGCAGAGGCTGGTATCTGAACGTTGACGGTAACGGAGACCCGAATATAACCGCCAGCGGAGCCTCAATGAGCACGATGTTTAAGGCATGGAATACCGTTATAATAAGAATCAACAACAAAACGAAAACATCGGAGGTTTTCGCAAAGAGAGCCGATGACGATTCCACCCTTAGAAAGCTTGGCGAAAGCAGAAATATAGAGATTAAAACAAACGTATTCGGTATCGAAACAAAACAGGATACCGGAGACGGTCGCAGAGCCGATATTTATTTAGACAACATTGAGGTGCGCGATGTAACGGAAATAACAAAAAACAGCTTCTCCATAGGCAGTCTGAGTGTGACGGACGGTTTGACGGGTGTTGCAAAGCTCACAGACGAAACGGCGCGTGCGGAGCTTCTTTTCGAAGGCACGAAAATCGCGGATCTGGACGCTTCCGTAAACAAGGTATTTAAGGTTACGGCGGATGCTGCCGACGTTATCAAAAACTACGGCACGGAGAAATTCGAGCTTGTATGCTATAATGCTTCAAATGAAGTGATTGACAGAGTTGCGGTATATAAAGAAGTTTCAAAACAGGTATACAATACAAAAAATACATTGGATTCATATGATTTGAAGATAACCGAATCTGAAACTTCAACAAAAAAAATAGAGCTTCGGCCTTCTATTATGAGCACGGAAAGAATTACAAACAAAATCTTAAAGCTCAGCTTTGACATAGCAAAAACGGAAGAAACAAGCAAAATGGGATTCCGTTTAAACGTAAAAGGCGTTAATGACGAGTATAAGCTAAGCCAGGAAGCTGCAAATCCCGGAAAAACATTTGTTATGTATCTCCCCGATCAGTATATTGTCGGAGACAAGTCGGTACAAACCAACGCGGTTATGGATACAAAAGACATGAAGCTTAATACAAAGTACCATGTTGACATTGTATTTAATCCCAACGCAGTTACAATAGACTACAATATAACAAGCGACGGAGAAGAAAAAGCTCATCTTCAGATTCCGTTCATAAGAGCCGGAACCACGGTTCCGCTGTACGGACTTGAGCCGATGGATTATTACTGTGAAGCAGACCAGGGCGGCCAGGGCGCGCTGCAAATCACCGACATGACATTCTCCGCCCTTGAAGAAATGCTTGTTCCTTCGGCAAAATCATACATTTTGCATTCGGGCGAGAGCGCGGCGGTTGTAAACGGCACCGTGCCCACAAGCGCAAAGAGCGTTTTGTTAAACATCGCGGGCTACGGCAATATAGATCCCGCGGCGGTTAAGGTTTTAAAGGACGGCGCCGAGGTTTCGGGCGCTTCCGTAAGCATTGCGGCAAACACACTTAAAGTTGCGGCAGCGTTTGAGGAAGGCAGATACGATGTAGTAGTTCCTGCAGGTGCGGCATATTGCGGAAATACACTTTCGCTTCCTATAAAGGCAGGATTTAACATTGAAAATAACTTTGCTATTCTCTCACCTGCAAACGGCACCGTAGTTGATATCCAGGGCACAAAAATTGCCGTTGCCGATGACGGAAATATGACCTCGGCAGAGCTTTATATAGACGGCGTAAAGCGCGATATGGAGAAGAACGAAGCGGGTATCTGGGAATATGCATTTGTTCCGGAACATACGGGCAGCGTTACGGTTGAGGCTGTGGCATACTATGCAGACGGCACAACCAAAAAAGATACTGTAGAGATCACTATAAGAAATACTATGCTTAGTAAAAATAATAACGTGTCAAATGTAGCAACTACGCAAGGTGGATTTAAAACAATAAAAAGCACTATCGAAGAAGCTACTTTCAGTGCAACAGGAGCCTGCAACGGACATACGCTGTATTTGCTTAATGAAGAATATAGCTGTGATACATGGAACGGCGAACTTAAATTCGGGTTTGATATAAGCTTCAGCGATGTTACAAAATTTAAATTAAACTTTGAAACCGGACGTCCGAGAGGAGACGGTAAAGCAGCGTGGGATTCATACCCCATGAATACTCCGGGAGATGATTATTTCCTTAACCTCGGAAATGCGAGAAACGCATACGGTGAAGACGTATATAAATACGAGAGCGGCAAAACATACCGCATTGAATTTGAGTATGATATGACAAATAAAGTTCAGAGCGGTTATATTACGGACCTTTCCACCGGAATAAAAACAATGCTCTGCAAAGATATTAAACTTGTGCAGACCAATCAGCACTGGGCAAACGTTAAACATACCGAAATACCCGATAATTCGGCAATATGCATAATGCGTGCGCATGTTTACTCAACTGATGATGCAAACGGTGATACGTTCACAATATCGAACCCATATTTCGGCAAGGTTATAGATCTTCCCGAAATCGTTGCCGTTTCGTATGAGAAGGACGGCACTTTCGTACCGGCAGAAAACGGCATGATTAAAAAGACAATGAAGATTAAATACACGCTGTCTTCTTCGCTTCTCAATGAAAACGACATGAGTGTTGATTATATCAAGCTTTATAAAGACGGCGAAGAAACTTTTGTTGACGAAATTTCGTACAGCGCACCCGAAATTACGGTTACTCTTTCGGAAGATACGGAAGAGTTTGCGGAATACAAGCTCGAAATTTCCGGTGAGGTTACGGTTAACAGCACGCCTATCGGTCTGCCCATTGTAAATTACGTAAGAGTTGCAAACGAAAGCGGAATCTATCTCGGCAAGGCGGAGATAGACAAAAGCGGAACAATCCTGAAGGTTTCCGTGCCGGTTGATAACTCAGGCTCTCCGGCTTCTGCAAGACTCTTTATAGCGACCTATGCAGGAGATAAATTGACGGGCGTTAAGATGTCCGCGGCGAGCTCCGTTACAGGCTTCGGCAAGCTTTACGCCGAGCTGCCTTATACGGGCGAAGACGATGTGGCAAAGGTATTTTTATGGCAGTCGGCAGAAAGTAAGACGCCGCTGAAAACCGCGGAAGAAATTTCACTCAAATAAAAGAAAAGGTTTAAATCAAAAGCCACGGCGCGTACGTGGCTTTTGATACCTCTATGAGGGTATAAAGGTAAATTATTCCGCGAATTTTGATTTTATTTGCAGGGGCGATACGTGAAACGCCCATACCGATAGAAGTTTATCCGCGCATATGAGTTTGTTTGCGTGTACAACACCGAACGCAGGAAAAATGTGTTATCCGCATTATATTGATATGCGAAAAATAAAAAAACCAAGAATACAAAAGCCCCGGTTGCTTTAAGGGAGGTAATAATGAAAAAAATAATTTCCGTAATTCTCGCCGTGGCGGCGGCTGTTGCTTTTCTTCCCGCAGCAGCCGCGGACAATACGGATACGAGATATATAAAATGCTATTTTAAAGATGATTTTAACAGCGGCATTACAAATTTCAGACTTATGTTTTCATACGGAAACAAGCTTTCGGTGGCGGACAAGCCCTCCTCCGACAATAAAAGCCTGTGCTTTAATTCCTCGGCGGCAACGGTACAATCCATGTCGCGTGCGGAAATGGACACTTCCGTTGAAGAGAATATTTTGTTTGAATTTGATATTTGCCCGACAAGCGAATACAATGACATAAGTTTCAGACTTACAAATTCAAAAGCCGCTCAGAAGGATATTCTCACTTTGTCGGGCCTTAAGCTGAAAACGGCCTCGGGCGTTGATTTGGGAAGCCCGGCAACCGATGTTTTTACAAATATATGCATAGCGTTTGACCCGAGGACGGGACTTGCGGATTATTATGTAAACAAAGCTTTAAAGGCGGCCGGGGTAAAGGCTTCGGAAAATTTCGGAATGATTTCCGCCGCAAGTTTTATATTTAACAATGCCGCCGGCGGGCTGAAAAATACGCTTCTCTACATCGACAATTTTAAGGCATATAACAGCGAAAAGCCTATATTCGTATACCGCGACAATGGAGAAAACGTAAGGCTTCTGTCAGATTACGCCGACGACAGTGACGTTGCGGAATACATGGGGGACGCGGCCGCGCTTTACAGAGACAACGCAAGGCTTTACTTAAACGGAGCGATTTCAAATGAAGCAAGCGCCCCTCTTTTTATAGGCGGTAAGCCCTACATTCCCCTTGAGACGGCAAAAAAGCTTTACGCTTCCGCAAATTCCCTTCCGGTTTACAGCATGGGAGGCTCATACGTTTCGGCAGAGGAGCTTTGCAGAGCTTCGGGAAAAAAGCTTTCCTCATACAGCGACGGACTCATAGTTATCGGCAACAGAGAGGATTTTTTTGATTTTAAATACGATATACCCGTGTTTCGCACGCTTTGCGGCAAGCTGATTCTTCATGAAACCAACGGCAAAGAAATGGCAAATTACATCAGAAAAAACCTAAACGGCGTTCATCCGCGCCTGTTTATGAATTCCGATGATTTTGAAAGACTGAAATCCAAGGTGCAAACCGATGATTATCTTAAAGCAAGACACACGTTTATGCTGTCTGTTTACGGTGAGGTCTATACGAAAAAAGACAAAAACGGCGAATATGAGCACAAGCTTTTTGTCGACAAGCTCGCCGCTGATACAAACGAATGGACAAGAACGGAATCGGTATTCAATAAAATTCAGCAGGTCGGATATTGCTACAGAATGACCGGAGACGAAAAATATGCCAAAAGATGTATAGACGAGGTACTCGGCATATGCGAAATGCCTTCATGGATTGCTTCAAACAGAAGCTTTCTTGCCACCGCGGGACTCATGATTGCCGTGGCTCTTTGCTATGACTGGATGTATGACTCGGAATATATGACGGCTGACAATAAAAACACGATAAAAAGAGCAATGGAAACCAAGGGCATGGACGAAATTCTTAAGGATTACGAGGGGACAAGCTCAAGCCGTTCATATTTTTGGGCGCAGTCGCCGAAGCCCGATAACTGGAATTTTGTCTGCAACAACGCGGGCCTTCTCTCGGCAATGGCATTTGCCGACGTTTCCTCCAGCAGAAGCGTAAAAATATTTAACTATGCAATGAAGCTTCTTCCCAAGGCGGCAACTCTTTACGCGCCCGACGGCGCATGGTACGAAGGGCCTGATTATTGGGAATTCGGTTCGAGACATTTTGTAATGATTATGGAAAATCTTTATAAGGTGTTTGGTACCACATTTGGCTTTATGGAGCTGCCCGGCATACGCGAAACCGGATATTATGCCGTTTTGCAGGAGGGGCCTATGGGGAGCTTCAATATCGGAGACGCGAAGGAGGGGGACGTCAACGCAAACGCCAGCACCTCTCCCGTACTGCTTTTCCTCTCCTCGTATTTTAAGGACGAAAAGCTTAAAGGACTCGCTATGAACGGCATACGCGAAATGACGGGAGTAAACGTAAATCCGGAAACCATGTATAACATTGCTTATTATGATGTCGAGCTTCCCGAAAAAGCGGCAAACGTAAAAAGAGATTGGTATTTCAGAGATTCGGAAATCGCTCTTATGCACAAATCGCCCGAAGATATTCAAAATGATGTTTTCACAGCGCTTCATGCCGGGAGAAACGACACTCCTCACGGGCATCTTGACGCGGGGCAGTTTGTAATAGACGCATACGGAACGCGTTTTGCATGCGATACGGGTTATGAAAGCGATTCGCCGAGCGTGAAGAAAAATTTTTACCGCTACAGAACAGAGGGACACAATACAATCCTTATAAATCCGGACCTGTCTCCGGGGCAGAGAGTTGAAGCGATTGCGCGTATAGATCGCTTCGACACGGACGGCAACAGTGCAATAGCCGTGACGGATATGACCGATATGTATGAAAACGCCGAGAGCATAAAGCGCGGACTTAAATTTACAGATAACCGCTCCGTAATTACCGTTCAGGACGAAATAAGCTTAAACGAGCCGTCAGACATATGGTGGTTTATGCACAGCAAACAGAAAATAACGGTGTCGGACGACGGGCAAAGCGCCGTTATAAGCGGCAACAAGAATATGGATATGCTCGTAAAGCTTTCAAGCAGTGCGCCGGGATCCTTTACGGTGATGGAGGCTATGCCTATGGAGGACAGCCTTAAAACCATTTCAAACAATCTTCAAAACGGAGATTTTAAAAAGCTTGCGCTGCATTTTGAAAACACGCAGAACATTACAATTTCCGTTACAATGAGCTTTATTCCGAAAGGCAGTACGGATTACGGCGAAGACAAAACCGTAACACCCATAGATTCATGGACGCTTGACGAGCTTCCGCAGGGGCTGAATATTGAAGAGCTTAATGTTGTAAAAAAATCTTACGGATTTCGCGCCGACGCCGGATACACAAATTCGGGTGAGGCCGAAAAGGCGAGAATCATACTTGCGGTTTATGAAGGCGGCAAGGTTGCCGATATTAAAATCGCAGCGGCTGATATTATAAACGGCGGCGGTAATTTAGGCGTAAGATATATCGGAAAAACAAGCGGAAGAACGGCAAAAGTATATTTGTGGAACAAAAATAATGAGTTAACGCCGATAGAGAATACAGAATAAAATATAGTTCATAATGCAAAAGAGACGGTCATGAACCGACCCCCAAAAGTTAGACTTTTTATAGCGTAGT
>OLSB01002550.1_pt1 | contig 14859 bp, 10 predicted proteins | sample 1672071 | NCBI WGS metagenome assembly OLSB01 (sample SAMEA3136642, study PRJEB25190) | human gut metagenome | biome: human gut; feature: human-associated habitat; material: faeces | place: Austria | collected 2013 | reverse complement strand
TTTTTTTTTTTTTGTAAAATAATCCTCGTGTTTTGGCGGAGGTGATCAGATATTTTTCGCCATACCTTTGTCGTGTTTTTACCTCAGCCGGTAGAGGCCAATGTAGCAGCTCGCCTCCGGATCTCCCTTATTTGCTGTCCCGTGCAGGGTTTAAAATGCCCTTTTTAAATCGCCGATTCCAAACTGTGCCCGGCCTCCGCCACAGTTTTTTCCAATGTCTTTTTCTTTGCTAACAGTCCCATCGTGTGTACATCCTTATAACAAGGCTGCTTCTGTGAAGGCATATATGCGATATGATTCCTACATGTGACTTTGCGCCGGGATTTATCATAGAGACTTCAAAACGGGTCTTGACAACAGAAAATTAAAAGACTAAAATATTTGTCATCATACAATTATTAACAATGTTAATAATTGTACCTGAAAATAATAGTTTCAGGAGCAGAAAAATATTTAATTAAGAAGGGAAGATTTTAAATGACGAAGGAGCAACTGGAGTTTTTAAATATCATGACCGAATTGCGAAAACTGAATATATCCAGCATGTTACCGGAAATAACCATGGGAGAGTTTGATATCCTCAAGCGGATTGAAGATGTGAAAGGTGAAGACGGGCGTGCCCGCATATCATGCGTAGTCAGAAGCATGTGCATGCCGCCTCCGGCAATATCACGAGCTATGGGCATTCTGGAAACCAAAGGATATATCCGGCGTGATGTGGACAGAAGGGACCGCAGAAATACATTAGTGGAGATTACAGCTTCAGGTGAAGCTTTGATTAAGGAAGTTGATGCGATTATGGAGGAGTTTGCCGATGCTGTATTCGGTAATATGGGGGAGGATATAATGCAGAAACTCAACGCATATCTTAGACAGTTTGCTGAGACTTCCAAAGCAGAAGTGGCTAAAAGAAAATACAAGGGCAACAGATAAAATCAAAAGGAGTAATAAAGTATGAAGAGGATTTTTAAAAATCTGATTCCCTACTGGAAAACAGTAGTCGTTATTGTACTGCTTCTGGTAGTTCAGGCCTACTGCGACCTGTCACTGCCGCAGTACACATCCAATATAATAGATGTTGGGATTCAGAACAGCGGAATTGCACATATTGTACCTGAAAAAATAACTGAAAAGGAATTTCAGGAAGCACAGATTTTTATGGATGATGACGAGAAAGCAATCTGGACGGGAATCTATGAGAAAGAGGGAGAGACTTATCGGCTTACGGAAAAAGACGAGGATAAGCTCAACGACATAGATGAACAGCTGATGACATCCATAGTTCTGACCTATCAGCTGGGACATATGAGTGAATCTGATTTAAGAAATACGATTAAGGATGCTATGGAAAAGGAGCCGCAGACAGCGTTCATTGCCTCACAGATTGATACAATGTCAATTACAGAAATTGGAGAACTGCTGCATACTGATATCTATACCTTTGAGGCAGAGGACGAAGAGGGAAATAAAGCAACATATGTTGATATGAGACCGATTATGGAAAGCATGATTGCGTCAGGGAAGATGGATACGGCTATGGTTGAAAAATCAAGAGAAACCATGGAGGACACCATAAGCGCTATAGGAAGCCAGACACTGAAGTCAATGGGCATAGCATATGCGGCCACATGTGACGAGGCAGCAGGAATGGATATTGATGACATGCAGATGTCATACCTGTGGAATACCGGAGCGAAGATGCTGCTTATTGCGCTGGTGATGCTGTCATCTATGACTCTCCTGTCACTTCTGGCAGCCAGAGTAGGAGCCGGAGTAGGAAGAGATTTAAGAAGCCGGGTCTTCCGACATGTTGTAGAATTTTCCAATAGCGAAATTGACCGATATTCCACGGCATCGCTTATAACAAGAACTACCAATGACATTCAGCAGATCCAGATGGTCAGTACCATGCTGCTGAGAATGGTGCTGTATGCTCCGGTTATAGGAATCGGAGGAATATGGAAGGTATGGCAGACCGGAGCATCCATGGGATGGGTCATAGCTCTGGCAGTCATTGTAATTATAGGGTTTGTTTTGGTCCTTGTTTCTGTTGCAATGCCTAAGTTTAAAATAATGCAGAACCTGGTGGACGCCTTGAACCTCGTATCCAGAGAAATCCTGACAGGCCTTCCTGTTATACGCGCTTTCGGAAGAGAAAAGACAGAAGAAGAGCGATTTGATGCCGCAAATAAGAATCTAAAGAAAACACAACTGTTTACAAACAGAGTAATGACATTTATGATGCCGGGAATGATGCTCATTATGAATTGTCTGGTTGTACTGATTACATGGGTAAGTGCTCATCGAATTGACGCAGGAAGCCTGCAGGTAGGACAAATGACGGCATTTATCACTTATTCCATGCTTATTGTAATGTCATTTCTTATGCTCACCATGATGTCAATCATGCTACCAAGAGCAGGAGTGGCTGCTGATCGAATTGCAGAGGTTCTTGAAACTGAATCTTCAATAAGGAATCCGGAAACTCCGAAAAAAATTTCACAGCATAAAGGTGTACTGGAATTTGACCATGTATCTTTTCGATATCCGGGAGCAAAAGAAGATGTGCTCCATGATATCAGTTTTAAAGCAGAGCCTGGTAAAGTAACTGCAATAATAGGTAGCACGGGAAGCGGAAAATCCACTCTGGTTAATCTGATACCAAGATTCTACGATGTGACAGAAGGTAAGATAACCGTGGACGGAGAAGATATAAGAAATATATGTCTTGATGAGCTGCGTGAAGAAATAGGCTTTGTTCCTCAGAAGGGCGTGCTGTTTTCCGGAACGATAGCATCAAACCTTCGCTTCGGAAGAAAAGAAGCTTCTGACGAAGAAATAAGGAAGGCGGCAGAAATTGCCCAGGCAGCGGAATTTATAAATGAAAAAGATGATGGATATGACAGTTATATTTCTCAGGGAGGAAGCAATGTATCAGGCGGACAGAAACAGAGACTGGCCATTGCAAGAGCAATTGCAAAAAATCCCGAAATATATGTATTTGATGACAGCTTTTCTGCTCTGGACATGAAGACAGACGCAGCTTTACGTAAAGCGCTGGCTGCAGAGGTGGCAGACAGCACCGAGATTATAGTTGCACAGCGAATAAGTACAATTCTCCATGCAGACCAGATTATCGTGCTGGATGACGGCAGTGTTGCAGGAATTGGAACTCACGAGGAACTGATGACAAACTGTGAAGTTTATCAGCAGATTGCTCAGTCTCAGCTTTCTGAAAAGGAGCTTGCATCTCTGAGTTTAAAAGATGAAAAACATCTGGATAAAAATGAGAAGAAGGGGGTGAAAGATCATGAGTAATGAAAGACAGGAATTTAAAATGCCCAAGCGCAGGCGCGGCCCCATGGGCGGACACGGCCCTATGGGAGGCATGTTAGGCGGCGAGAAAGCAAAAGATTTTAAAGGATCTTTCAGCAAGCTGCTTGCATATATAGGCAGGTACAAGTTTGCAATTCTTACAGTAATGATCTTTGCAGCAGCTTCGACAGTATTTTCGGTTATAGGCCCTAAGGTTATGGGAAAAGCAACCACAGAGCTTGCAGAGGGTCTGATGCGTAAAATAGGCGGAACCGGTGGCATTGATTTTGACAAAATAGCCCATATTCTCATGCTTACTCTTGGACTTTACCTTTGCAGCGCAGCCTTTACATTTATACAGAGCTGGATTATGACGGGGATAACCCAGAAGATATGCTACCGCATGAGAAAGGAAATATCCGAGAAGATAAACAGGATGCCTATGAAGTATTTTGAGAGCAGAACATACGGAGAGGTGCTGTCAAGGATTACTAATGACGTAGACACTCTGGGACAGGGACTCAATCAGAGTGTAACGCAGATTATTACTTCAACGGCGACTATTATAGGTGTTATAGTCATGATGCTTTCCATATCGCCTCTGATGACGCTTATTGCACTGGTGGTACTGCCTGTTTCGGCTATTCTGATGTCAACGGTTGTAAAGTTTTCCCAGAAATATTTCAGAACGCAGCAAGATTATCTTGGCAAAATCAATGGTCAGGTGGAGGAAACCTATTCCGGTCATCTGGTTATCAAAGCTTTTAACAAAGAGAAAGAAACAATTGAGAATTTTGACAAGACAAATAATGTTCTGTACACTTCAGCGTGGAAATCCCAGTTTCTTTCGGGACTGATGCAGCCGATTATGATGTTTGTGGGAAACATGGGTTATGCAGGCGTGGCTATCAGCGGAGGAATATTGGCCATAAGGGGAACTATCGGGATAGGTGACATTCAGGCGTTCATCCAGTATGTAAAAAATTTCACGCAGCCTATTCAGCAGATTGCTCAGGTCATAAATCAGGTTCAGTCCATGACAGCTGCATCTGAACGAGTTTTTGAATTCCTCGGAGAAGAGGAGGAAGACCAGACGGCTGAAAATCCGGTAGCTCTTACCAACCCTAAGGGAGCTGTAACCTTCAGCCATGTGAGATTCGGATATGATCCAAAGCAGGTAGTTATAAAAGATTTCAGTGCTGATGTAAAACCGGGACAAAAGATAGCAATTGTCGGCCCTACAGGTGCAGGAAAAACAACAATAGTAAAGCTTCTTATGCGATTTTATGATGTGGATAGCGGAAGTATTTCTCTTGACGGTCATGATATCCGCGATTTCAACCGTCATAATCTCAGAGACTACTTCGGTATGGTACTGCAGGATACATGGCTGTTTAAAGGGACAATTATGGAGAATATCCGCTATGGAAGACTTGATGCCACTGATGAAGAAGTTATTGCAGCAGCCAAGGCTGCTCATGCAGATCATTTTATAAGAACATTGCCGGAAGGATATGAAATGGAGCTTAATGAAGATGCGTCCAATGTATCTCAGGGACAGAAACAGCTGCTTACAATTGCAAGAGCCATTCTTGCCGACAATCCCGTACTGATTCTGGATGAAGCAACATCTTCTGTAGATACTCGTACCGAAGAGCGCATTCAGAAAGCCATGGATAACCTGATGGAAGGAAGAACAAGCTTTATTATAGCACACAGACTTTCAACCATCAAAAATGCCGATCTTATTCTTGTAATGAAGGAAGGCGACATTATCGAACAGGGAACACACAGCCAGCTGCTGGAAGCAGGCGGGTTCTATGCTGATCTGTACAATTCACAGTTTGAGGAAACAGAAGAAGCAATATAAAAACATGAATAAACAGACAGGTAAGAAATCCCATAACAATGGATGTCTTTGACCTGTCTGTTTTTTTTGCAGTCTACAAAAGCCCGAACTCCTCCAGTGTATCATAAATCATGTACTGTACTTTATTGGAAGGAGAACAGATAGGCAGCCTGTATTCGAGATTGCACATGCCCATCATAGCCAAAGCAGCCTTAACCGGTCCCGGATTCACTTCGCTGAAAAGCGCATCGATAAGAGGCATAAGCGCAATTTGCTCTCTGCCTGCTTCAATACAGTCTCCTTTCATATACTTGTGTATCATTTGCGAAAAGCGTGCCGGAATGATGTTGGAAACTGTTGATATACAGCCTTTCCCGCCTAAAGACAAAACGGGGACTGTCTGCTCGTCATTGCCGGAATATATGTCAAAATTTTCGCTTATATATGCTGCCATACGGCAGATATGCGATATGTTTCCCGAAGCTTCTTTTATGGCGGCAATGTTGGGATGCTTGGACAGTACGGCAACAGATGGCGGGCTTATGTCTACTCCCGTTCTGGAGGGAACGGAATACATTATAACAGGCACAGACACCGCATCTGCTATTTTTTCATAGTGCGCGATCAGACCATTTTCGGTGCATTTGTTATAATATGGAGTAACTATAAGCAGCCCGTCAGCACCGCAGTCGGCCATTTCCTTTGACAGATGCAGAGCGTGTGCGGTATCGTTGGATCCTGAGCCGGCAATAACAGGAACTCGACCCTTTACGAGATCTGATGCGAATCTGACAAGATGGATTTTTTCGGTGTCAGACAGGGTTGAAGACTCTCCTGTGGTTCCGCAGATTACTAAGGCATCTATTCCTGAACTTATCTGCCATTCAATTAGCTTACCCATGGAAACGTAATCCGGCTTACCATCTTTAAAAGGAGTAACAAGGGCTGTTGCGGCCCCTTCAAATAAAGACAAAACAACACTTCCTTTCAATAAATATGGTGCTAAATTATTATATTCATTCATATCTATTTTGTTGAAAAGTCAACAAAAAAGTGATACAATAAATTGTTATAATATTGATTAAACAAGATTCAAATAGAGAGGTAGTTGTTATGAGTGATAAGCTTAAAGTAGGAATTTTAGGTGCGACAGGCATGGTTGGACAAAGATTTATTTCCCTTCTGGATAATCACCCATGGTTTGAGGTGGTTACTCTGGCAGCCAGCAGCCGCAGCGAAGGTCAGAGATACGAGGACGCGGTAGGCGACCGTTGGAAAATAGAAAAGCCTATGCCGGAAAGAGTAAAAGATATAAAGGTTATGAATGTAAAGGATGTTGAAAAAGTTGCATCCACGGTGGACTTCCTCTTCAGTGCCGTCGACATGACAAAAGAAGAGATAAGAGCTATTGAAGAAGAGTATGCAAAGACGGAGACTCCTGTTGTTTCCAATAACAGCGCTCACAGATGGACCGCGGACGTTCCTATGGTTATTCCTGAAATAAACTGTGATCATTTTGAAATTATTGAAGCACAGAAGAAACGCCTTGGAACAAAAAGAGGCTTCATAGCAGTAAAACCTAACTGTTCCATTCAGAGCTATGTTCCGGCAATAGAAGCCTGGAAGGAATTCGAACCATATGAGTGTGTTGTCACAACTTATCAGGCAATTTCAGGAGCCGGAAAAGATTTTAATTCATGGCCGGAAATGGTTGAAAACATTATTCCTTATATCGGCGGTGAAGAGGAAAAGAGTGAGCAGGAACCATTAAAAATTTGGGGACATGCGGACATGGAAAAAGGGGAAATTGTTAAAAGTGATGATATTAGAATTTCATGTCAGTGTCTTAGAGTCCCGGTTCTCAATGGTCATACGGCGGCTGCTTTTATCAAATTCAGAAAGAATCCTACCAAGGAACAGCTTATCGAGAAATTGGAAAGCTATCGAGGATTCCCACAGGAGGAAAAGCTTCCTATGGCACCGGAGCAGTTCATCAAGTACTTTGAAGAGGATGACCGACCACAGGTAAAAGCAGATGTCAACAGAGACAAGGGAATGGGAATTTCTATCGGCAGAATTAGAAAAGACAGTATTTATGACTATAAGTTTGTGGGACTGTCCCACAATACTATAAGAGGTGCCGCCGGCGGAGCAATTCTCTGTGCAGAGGCGCTTACCGTAAAAGGGTATATTGATAAAAAGTAAGGAGAAGAGATATGTCATATTTTGAAGCTATAATTTTGGGACTGGTTCAAGGACTTGCCGAGTTTCTTCCTATAAGCAGCTCGGGGCATCTTGCGCTGCTTCAGCAGTGGTTTGGTATTCAGGAAGATAAAGTCCTTCTTTTTGCGGTGCTGCTTCATGTGGGAACACTGATTTCAGTATTCATAGTGTACTGGAGAGATATTGCAGAGCTTATTGTGGAACTGTTTCTCACTATCAAGGATCTCTGCACCGGGAAAGGTCTGAGACTTCAGGAAAGACCTGTGAGAAAGCTTGGCATAATGATAATCGTTGCCACCATTCCTACGGGAATAATAGGCATTCTGTTCAATGACCTGTTTGACAGCCTTTATAATTCCATAATTCCTATCGGTATCGGTCTCATTATTACCGGATTTCTGCTGGTTATGGCAGAAAGAAGGGGGGCTTCAAACAGAGGAATAGAACAGATGAATTTCAGAAATGCGCTGTTTATAGGAACTGTTCAGGGAATAGCCATTTGTCCGGGTATATCACGCTCAGGCTCCACGCTGTTTGGAAGCCTAATATGCAATCTTGACAGGAAATTCGCTGTAAAATTTGTGTTTCTGATTTCGATACCATCCATTTTGGGTTCTGCTGTTATGGAAGCACCTGCAGCTCTAGAAAGCGGGTTTGACATGGCACAGCTGGGACCTGTGCTCGTGGGAATGATTGTCGCAGCAGTTTCAGGACTGATTGCTATAAAAACTATGATAAAGATTGTTTCAGATAAAAAACTCAATTACTTCTCGTATTATGTTTGGGCACTTGGTCTTATTGTAACATGCTATGGCATTTTCTTCGCGTAAGACCATAAAGAAAGGGTTTTGCAATGGCTGAGAAAAAGAGAGGGCCAGGTCGTCCTCCCGGTTCAAAAAACAAGACGACAAAGAACTCTTCTTCTGCCAAAACCTCTACCAAGGCAAAGGAAAAAGCCATGGAAATTCAGGCAAAGAAAAAGGCAGACAGAAGAGTAATTGATGAAATATGGGCAATAATAGCCATCGCGCTGGGCGTGTTTCTGATTGTTGCAACATTGACAGACGGAGCAGGTCAGTTGGGTGAGATAATAGGAAACTGCCTCAAGGGACTGTTTGGGTTTGTGGCATATGTTCTTCCTTTTTATCTTATCCTTTTCGGTATTTTGCTCTTTGCACGGCAGACAGTATCAATTTCAGTCAGAACAACATTGCTTCTTTTTCTACTGTTGCTGATGCTGTCAACTATGAATTCCGTAAGATTTATTAACGAAGCGGATATAAGCTTGTCATTGACAGTAATCAAAGGCTTTTACGCATCCGGTGTGACACTTAAGAGCGGCGGCTTTTTCGGTATGCTTCTGGCATCACTGCTGATAAAATGGCTTGGAACAGCAGGGTGCTGGATTTTTTCAATAGTGGTTACACTCATATGCCTGTTGCTCATAATAAATACGCCGGTATCACGCTTTATAAGCAAGATAGGTGATAAGATGGAGCAGCGTAGGCTTATAAAGGAGAATGCCCATCTGGATCGCGATGAAAATGATGATACGTCGGTTATTGTTCCTGAAAGCAGACAGCTTTCTGGAAGCGACATAAAAATAGTAGATGGGAGAACAGCCGCAAATGAGTATCAGAAATCGGCTTCTTCTAATTCTGCGGGGAAAAACAGTATATTAAAATATATGCAGGATGACTCGCTTTTTGGCAAGACACCGTCATCAGGAACTTTCGGTCTTGAAGAAAAAAGCAGCTGCGTTGAAGGCTTCGGAATTGACGGAACAACGGCCCCATCAACTTCAACGCCTACTGTGGGAATTAAATCTGTCGGAACTGAGTTTCAACCAGAATCTGAATATTCTTCCATGCCGGAAAAGAAACTTTCCAACAAGGAAGCGGCGGCTGCAATGCTTACAAAAGAAGACCTTGCACCATCCGTGACGGTAAAAAAATATAAAAAACCTCCGATAAGTCTTCTTGATAAGGCTGAGGGAGGTATAAAAACCAATAACAGGCTGCTGACCGAGAAAGCAAGAAAGCTTGAAGAAACACTCCGCAATTTTCACGTTGACGCAAGAGTTGTTCAGGTGACTCAGGGGCCTACGGTAACCAGGTATGAAATCCAGCCGGCAGTGGGAGTCAAAGTTAGCAGTATAGTCAGACTTGCAGACGATATTGCCCTTAATCTGGAGGCAAGAAATATCAGAATTGAAGCCCCGATACCGGGAAAGGCGGCCGTAGGAATCGAAGTGGAAAATGACTCGGTTACCATGGTGCATATACGGGACATCATCGATTCAGCCGAGTTTAAAGAGAGTAAATCAAAGATTACCTTTGCCGTAGGAAAAGATATAGGAGGAAAAGCTGTTGTAGCTGATCTTAAGTCAATGCCTCATCTGCTGATTGCAGGATCAACAGGATCCGGCAAATCTGTGTGCATTAACGGGATTATAACCAGTATTCTGTACAAAGCCGATCCGGACGAGGTAAAGCTCATACTAATAGATCCTAAGGTTGTGGAACTGGGAAACTACAACGGAGTTCCTCACCTTATGATTCCTGTCGTGACCGACCCTGCCAAGGCTGCAGCGGCTCTGAACTGGGCTGTGGCTGAAATGACTGACAGATACAAAAAATTTGCAGAAGAGGGTGTGCGCGACCTGGAGTCATACAATGAATATGTTAAAGCCAACGAAGAGGCGGACAAAGTCATGCCTCAGGTGGTAATAATAATCGATGAACTGGCAGATCTGATGATGGCAGCGCCTTCACAGATCGAAGAGTCTATATGCAGACTGGCACAGATGGCAAGAGCTGCAGGAATGCACCTTATCGTAGCCACACAGAGACCTTCGGTAGATGTAATCACCGGTGTGATAAAAGCAAATATCCCATCAAGGATAGCATTTGCTGTCTCATCACAGGTGGACTCAAGAACAATACTTGACATGCAGGGGGCCGAGAAGCTTGTGGGAAAAGGTGATATGCTTTTTAATCCTATGGGAATGGGAAAACCCGTAAGAATTCAGGGAGCTTTTATTTCGGATAATGAAGTACATAAGGTTATAGAATATGTCAAGTCACAGGTAGAGGATGTAGACTATAATCAAGATGTACTGACACGTATCGAGAGAACAGATGCCGGTAATTCCGGAGAGGATACAGACGAATTATTGCCGGAGGCAATAGATCTGGTGGTAAAAAGCGGACAAGCGTCTGTTTCGATGCTTCAGAGAAGATTCAGAATCGGTTACAACAGAGCTGCCAGAATAATGGATATGATGGAAGCCAGGGGTATAGTAAGCCCTCAGGATGGAAGCAGACCTCGTCAGGTACTGATTTCAGAAGAGGAGCTGGAACAGATGAAAAAGGATACGGAGAATTTATAATGAAAGTATATATGGAGACCTTGGGCTGCCCCAAAAATTTCAATGACACACAGACAGCAAAAGGTATAATGACTGCAGAAGGAATAACCATCACGGACGATGCTGAAAACTCGGATGTGATGATTTTAAACACATGTGGTTTCATAAACGATGCAAAACGGGAGTCTATTCAGAGAATATTCGAACTGGCGGAACTTAAAGACGAAAATAGAAAACTTGTTGTTTCAGGGTGTCTGGCGCAGAGATATGCTGATGAACTTTTTGAGGAGATGCCTGAGGTAGACTGTTTTGTCGGAGTTAACCAGTACCCGGAACTTCCAAAGATTCTCAGAGAATTATGTTGCGATGAAAAAAGAATAAAATCCATTTCGTTGTGCTGTGATACGTCTCTTGGTATACTGCCACGGGTTCTTGAAGAAAACCCATATACCGCTACTTTAAAAATAGCGGAAGGATGCAACAACAGATGTGCCTATTGTGTCATTCCCGATATAAGAGGTCCTTACAGAAGCAAGAAAAAAGAAGATATTCTTAAAGAAGCCCAATGGCTTGCAGATAAAGGATGCAAGGAACTGATACTTATAGCTCAGGACGTTACTCTTTATGGCACAGATATCTACGGCAGACAGGTTCTGCCTGAACTGTTAAAAGAACTGTGTGGAATAGAAGGAATAGAGTGGATCAGGCTTATGTACTGCTATGAAGACAAAATCACCGATGAACTCATAGAAGTCATGAAAAATGAGAAAAAAATATGTCATTACATTGATATTCCTATACAACATTCCAGTAACAACATTCTTAAAGCTATGAACCGGCGTTCGACAGAGAATTCCATCAGAGAGACTGTAAAAAAGCTTAAGGAAGCTATCCCTGATATTCACATAAGGACGACAATTATCACAGGATTCCCCGGTGAAACTGAAGAGGACTTCGAAAATCTGCTTTCTTTCGTTGAAGAAATGCGATTTGCCAGACTTGGTGTGTTTGCCTATTCTCAGGAAGAAAACACTCCGGCAGGCGAAATGGAGAATCAGGTCCCGGAAGAAATCAGGGAGCATAGAAAGGATGCTGTGATGCGGCGTCAGCTGGACATTTCACTGGAATCCAACAGAGAAAAAATCGGTCAGGTAATGAAAGTTCTGGTGGAAGAAAAAGATGAAGACGGAAGCTATATCGGGAGAACGCAATATGATGCCCCTGAGATAGATGACTCGGTGTTATTTACGTCCGAAAGGGAGCTTAAACCCGGAGATTTGGTTAATGTTATAATACAGGATGCATTTGATTATGACCTGACTGGTATGGAGGTTTAAAATGAATTTACCTAACAAACTTACAATCGCACGAGTTGTTGCGGTACCTTTCTTTATTGTTGCTTATTACTTCGGATGGTACATGGTGGCCTTTCTTATTTTTGTTGCGGCGTCATTTACTGATATGCTGGATGGAAAGATTGCCAGAAAGCATAATCTGGTGACAAATTTCGGAAAAATAATGGATCCGCTGGCAGACAAAGTGCTGGTATATTCCGCCTTATGCCTGATGATTCCGTATTATGTACCTGCATGGATGCTTATTGTTATCCTGGCGCGTGAATTCACTGTGGCAGGAATGCGTACAGTGGCGGCATCTGAAGGAATAGTTATTGCAGCGGGAATGAGCGGTAAAATCAAGACAGTTCTTCAGATGATTGCAGTATGTCTGCTGCTTCTTGTACCGGCTTTCCCTGAATTTGTCGTACTTTGGTATGTTTCACAAGCTTTTCTGTGGGCATCACTTGTTATGACAGTATATTCAGGTGTTGAATACGTTGTACAGAACAAACAGGTGTTTTCACAGAAATAAGGAGGCGTATTTAGATGAAAACAGCGATTCTCACAGTGGGAACCGAGATACTTTTCGGACAGATAGTAAATACCAATGCTGCATTTCTATCAAGAGAACTGAATAATCTCGGATATGATGTAATGTATCATTACAGTGTAGGAGATAATCCGGGAAGGCTGGCCGAACTTATAGAATTTGCATTCAGAGATTGTGATATGATAATAACCACAGGGGGACTGGGACCTACTCAGGACGATCTTACCAAGGAGGTAATAGCTCAGGCGATGGGTGATCGCCTCGTGGTAAGCCCGGAAGCGCTTTCGGCACTTAAGGATAGATACGAAAGATCAGGAAGACCTATGACAGAAAATAACCTTAAGCAGGCAAATATGCCTGAATCTGCCCAGATACTTCCTAATGATCAGGGAACAGCTCCGGGATTCTGGCTCGAAAAAAAAGGCAAAATAATAGTATCTATGCCGGGACCTCCTCGTGAGATGACCAATATGTTTGAAAAAGAAGTTAAACCCAGACTCATCAGCAGACAGGACAGTGTAATATACTATAAGATTCTCAGAACCTTCGGACTGGGAGAATCAAAGATGGAAACTGTGCTGCTTCCGCTGATAGACGGGCAGACGGATCCTACCATTGCGACCTATGCAAAAGAAGGGGAATGCAGCCTCCGCATAGCATCCAAACGCCCGACAAAAGAAGAGGCAGAAGCTGCAGTAGAGGATATGACAGCCAGAGTCATGGACATAATCGGAGAATATGTTTACAGCACAGATAACGAGGAACTGGCAGATGTGGTTGCAAACATGCTGCTGGATAAAAACATAACCATTTCCTGCGCTGAATCGTGTACCGGAGGGTTGTTTGCCGGAACACTTATAAACACGGACGGTATTTCCAAAGTATTTGACAGAGGAATTGTGACATACAGCAACGAAGCAAAAATTAAGGAGCTGGGTGTGAAGGCGGAAACTCTTGACACCTTTGGGGCAGTCAGCCCCGAGACCGCTGCAGAGATGGCAGAAGGCATCAGAGCAAAGACCGGAACAAATATGGCGGTGTCAGTCACGGGAATAGCAGGACCCGGAGGGGGAAGTGCCGATAAACCTGTGGGTCTGGTGTACATAGGCATTGCGTATGACGGAAAAACTGATGTTGTAAAAGCTCAGATGAGGAATGTTACAAGAAACTGGAACAGAAATTATGCTGTACTTACCATGCTGCACGAAATATATAAGAGAATAAAATAGAACATCAGAAGCCTTGATGCATTGCGAAGATGAAAGGCGATGCAGAGGGCTTCTTTTGATATATTATACCCGCAGCAGTGGTAAGTGCCGGCATAATATTTAACCTGGGAAGGTAAAACATATGTTGACAAATATCTGATCAGGATATAATATATTTACATAAATTTACAGTAAAAAGCACTTGACCAGCAGAATAATATGGGGTAATATACAGATAAGAACAAATGTTCGATTCAGAAGGAGAATAACATGGCAGTAGATAAAAAAGAAAAAGATAAAGCCCTGGAGGCCGCTTTATCGCAGATTCAGAAGCAGTTCGGCAAGGGCGCCATCATGAAACTCGGAGACAAAGGTGCTCAGATGAATGTTGAGACCATATCTACCGGTTCTATAAGCCTTGACCTTGCCACAGGCGTGGGCGGCGTTCCAAAGGGAAGAATCGTAGAAATTTTCGGCCCTGAATCCTCAGGAAAGACAACCCTTACCCTGCACATTGTCGCTGAAGCTCAGAAAGCAGGCGGACGCGCAGCATTCATTGATGCAGAGCATGCATTGGATCCCGTATATGCAAAAAATCTGGGAGTTGATGTGGAAAATCTTCTTGTTTCACAACCTGACACAGGCGAGCAGGCATTGGAAATCTGCGATATGCTGGTCAGAAGCGGAGCACTGGACGTTATTGTTATCGACTCAGTTGCAGCATTAGTTCCAAAGGCAGAAATACAGGGAGAAATGGGAGATACTCATGTAGGTCTTCAGGCCAGACTGATGTCTCAGGCTCTTAGAAAAATTACCGGTAGCATAAATAAATCAAATACATGCGTTATTTTTATAAACCAGTTGAGAGAAAAAGTGGGAGTTGTATATGGAAGCCCGGAAGTGACTACCGGAGGAAGAGCTCTTAAATTCTATTCCTCTATGCGACTTGACGTACGCAAAATAGACACCATCAAAGTCGGAGATACCATAACAGGTAACAGGACCAG
>OLSB01002546.1_pt1 | contig 14875 bp, 9 predicted proteins | sample 1672071 | NCBI WGS metagenome assembly OLSB01 (sample SAMEA3136642, study PRJEB25190) | human gut metagenome | biome: human gut; feature: human-associated habitat; material: faeces | place: Austria | collected 2013 | reverse complement strand
ATTACCATAAAGCGAAAAATGAAAATACGAAGCAGCCCAAATGTCCGAAGGAAAAAGAGGATGCGATTGTGGAGGCATTAAAGCATTTTCAGATGATTTGATTTACAGTATGTCCGTCTGATTTTCAGGCGGGCATTTTCTTTTGTTGGAATATGGTGTTTCTATTTTTATCGTGGTACAATATCTTAAAGACTTTTTGATTTCGGAGGGAGCCGTCATGATCGATCTTGCAAAACTGGAGCCTGTTTTGGGCGGATACCAGACCTATTTCCCGAAGCATTGGCCTCATGTTGAAGATTTCAAATGGGAAGCCGCGCAGCATTTCCACGACCATTGGAATATTGACGCGGCAGATTTTGGTGAAATGTTCAAGGAAGCCACTGCAAAGGTCTTTTCGCTTCTGGATACCGGCTATGCCTATCCCCGTGCGATGATCCTGAATTTCGCAGCAGCGGACTGTGAAGCAACACGCGCAATGTTCCGCAGCTTGTTTGATGAATCCACCGAACTTTCCCAGCGCATTATTGCATTTCAGGCTGCCACCGAAGAAATACGCACAAAATACAACGACGGCAGTTGGAATAACCACTACCAGAACACCAGTGCCATCAGCGTCTATCTGTGGCTCCGGTATCCGGATCAATATTATATCTACCGCTATTCCGTTGCCCGTGACATCTCGGATGCGCTGAACTTCGATGCTCCGCCCAAGCGGGATGGTTCCGTAGAATCGCTGCTAAACAGCTACCGCCTTTATGATGAGCTGCGGGTGGCACTGAGCCAAAATGCTGCCATCACCCAGATGATCCGCAGTGCCATTGAAGCAGCCCCTGCCGGAAAATACTGGCCAGACACACACTGGAATATCGCTGCCATTGATCTGGGCTTTTATCTGAGCCGTTTCTACCTTGCCGAACAAAAGACATCACAGATACAGGCCGGATGGTTTCCTGCTGAAAGTGAGTATGATCCGGGCATTACAACCGCACAGTGGAGTGCTTTGCTGCAAGACACCTCGGTTTTTACCTCGGAGGCTTTGCGGGTGATGAAATGTATGCTGGATTACGGCGGGCAGGCCACCTGCAAACAGCTTGCCATTAAATACGGTGAAACCAGCAACTTCTACATCTCCAACTCCTACCATCTTGCACAGCGGGTGGCAGAAAAGACTGGCTGCCGCTGCATGCCCCGCGACAGCGAAAATATGCGTTGGTGGCCCATTTTATATGTGGGCAAAAATGCCAGCACAAAGGCGGATGGCACTTACATCTGGCGCTTGCGAGATGAGCTTTTACAGGCTCTGAAAAAAGCCGACCTCTCGAAAGTACCGGCTGCCGCTGCCGCCTGTGAAGCACCTTCACGCCACTACTGGTGGCTGACTGCCAATCCTAAGATCTGGAGTTATTCCAGTCTGCGGGTCGGCGAAGAGCAGACCTATACGCTGTACAATGACAACGGGAACAAGCGCAGGATTTTCCAGAATTTCCTCGATGCAAAAGCCGGGGATCTTGTGATCGGCTATGAGGCCAATCCGGTAAAGCGAGTGGTAGCTCTGGCCAAGATCACACAGGAAAGCAACGGCAAAGAGATTTATTTTGAAAAAACCGAGAGCCTGACTTCCCCCATTGACTATGCTGTACTGAAGACTTTCCCTGAGCTGGAGAAAATGGAGTTCTTCGTACAGCCGAACGGAAGCCTGTTCAAGCTCTCGGAGGGTGAGTACAACTTTATTCTGGATCTGATCCGGGATGAAAACCCTGCTCCCGTCCGGCAGGCATCTGCCGACAGCTACACCAGAGTTGATTTTCTGCACGATGTTTTTCTGAGTGAGCAACGCTATGAAGTGTTGGTTTCTTTGCTACGTCACAAGAAAAATATCATTCTGCAGGGTGCACCCGGCGTTGGAAAGACCTATGCTGCCAAACGGCTGGCGTACTCTATAATGGGTCAAGCTGATTCCTCCCGGGTTGAGTTTGTTCAGTTCCACCAGAATTACTCCTACGAGGATATCATGCTGGGCTACCGGCCGGACGGCTCCGGCTTCAAGCTGACAGAGGGTGTATTTTACCGCTTCTGCCAGAAGGCTTCCAACGACCCCGACCGAGAATACTTTTTCCTGATCGATGAGATCAACCGGGGCAACCTGAGCAAGATCTTCGGCGAGCTGATGATGCTGATTGAAAGCGACCATCGGGGCGAAAAGATCACACTGGCCTATAACGGGATGCCCTTCTATGTCCCGGAAAATTTGTACATTATCGGTATGATGAATACTGCCGACCGCAGCCTGGCCATGATCGACTATGCGCTGCGCAGACGCTTCAGTTTCTTCGAGATCGAACCGGCGTTCACCTCCGATGGATTCCAGAAATATCAATCTGCGCTTGACAATGAAACCTTCAATGCTCTGGTGGAACAGATCAAGGCATTGAACCGGGAAATTACCACAGATGCCTCCCTCGGTCCCGGATTTCGTGTTGGTCACAGTTACTTTTGTCTGGCCGACCCTGCCGCCTGCACCACTGACTGGATGCGCTCTGTGGTGGAGTTTGACCTTCTGCCTACGCTGGCAGAATACTGGTTCGACGCGCCCGACAAACTGCACCGTTGGGAAAAGAATCTGCGTGGTGTTTTCAATGACGACTGACAAAGGGATCTTTATCCAGAACATCTACTACATGCTCTCCTACGCCTATCAGGTGCTGCAGCAGCAGGATTATCAGTGCATCGCCTCGGAAAAGTTTGAGCGTATCGACGATTTGTTTGCTGCCATCCTTGCAAAGGGTGTTTCCCGGCAGCTGAAGCAGGGGCTCTATCGAGAATATGTTTCCCGAAGCGAGACCCGGTCAGTTTTGCGTGGAAAGCTGGATCTTCCGCAGACCATTAAGACCCGTATCCAGCACAAGCCACAGGTCGCCTGTACCTTTGACGAGCTTTCCGAGGATAACCTGTATAACCAGATTCTGAAAACCACCCTGCATGTGCTGCTTCGGGATAAGAATGTTTCTACTGAGCGCAAAGTGGAATTGAAGAAAGCGCTTCTGTTTCTGGACACGGTTTCTGCACTGCTTCCCTCTCAAATCCCATGGAAGCAGTTACATTATCAGCGGAGCAACCAGAATTACGAGATGCTGTTGAATCTCTGCTATTTCGTGCTGCACGATATGCTGCAGACCACCGAAAACGGCAGCTATAAAATGACAGCATTTTCGGATGAACGCATGGCAAAGCTGTACGAACGCTTTATTCTGGAGTATTACCGACAAAATCATCCCTACCTTACTGAGGTCAAGGCTGCGCAGGTCAAATGGGATCTTGTGGGAGAGCACGATGCTGCCATGCTGCGGTTTCTCCCTGCCATGCAAACCGATATTTTTCTGCGTTTTCGCGAAAAAGTTCTCATTCTGGATGCCAAGTATTACAGCCAGACATTGCAGCAGCAGTTTAATAAAGAGACCCTGCATTCTGCCAACCTCTACCAGATCTACACCTACGTTAAAAATCAGGATGCTGCCCATACTGGAAACGTTTCCGGGCTGCTAGTCTACGCCAAAACGCAGGAAGCCATCACGCCGAATTGTCTCTTCAACTTAGGCGGCAATCAGATCGGTGCACGCACATTGGATCTGAATCAGGATTTTCGGCAAATCACCGCACAGCTGGATGGAATTGCCCAGCAGTTTTTCGGGAAGCATCCGCTTTGATCTTTTCCATGTCGATTTACCCGCCTTCACACCCGCCCGTCTGTTTTTTCAAACTTTCTCCTCCTAAGTGTCCGAAGGAAAAAGAGGATGCGATTGTGGAGGCATTGCGGCATTTTCAGATGATTTGATACGCAATCACCCCAGAGAGAATAGCCTCTTGTGCGTTCTCTCTGGGGTGATTTTTGCGTTATGCTACTTCCGGGTAGCGCATATATACATACTCGTAGATTTTCTTCTGGTAGGTCTGGATGTCGCTTACATCATAGCTATTGGGAAGTTCTTGCCAAAGGGTATTGCGAATCAGGTTATCCACAATCGCCTTAGTTTCCTGCTTGTCCGTCCAATGGTCGAGTTTGGCAATCTGCTGTTTGATTTTTGTCAACAAGTCCACAGACACCTTCTTGATCGTTTCAATTTCCTGCTTCGTGAGGTTCTCCAAAAACAGCAAATCGTACACTGAAAGTTCCTCATCGCTGGAAAAGCCCTCACGCACATAGCGCTGCTGCTCCGTGTCCAGTGAACTTGCAAGCTCCATCAGATCCATGAAGGTTTTCTCAATGGTTGCCCGGTTCTGCTCCGCATTGTAGGCATCGATGATCTCCTGATAGCGGTCATAATAATCAATGCGCTGCGGGTTTGCAAACAGCATTTTCGCCAGCTGCTGGTTCACCAGTTCATCCAGATCTCGCAGCAAGAGATTCTTCCGCCGGGTGTGGGCAAACTCCCGGCTCAGCAGGTCAAAATCAATTTTGCTGATGTCAAACTGCCGGGATGGTACAGCCTCCTGATCTGGCTTTTCCACATGAATGTACTCGTTGACGATGCCGTTGATCTGCACCATCAGGTCGGTATTGTCCGCGTGTTTCCGCTTCTGCTGCAAGCCCTCGTAGATGGCGAGAATTGCGTTTTTCCGGGCGCGCACGGCATCGTCCACATCGTCACGGTCTGCGTAGCGGAACAGCCGCGCCAGTTCAGACGCATAGGTCTGGAAGGTTTTCTTGGTTTCCAACGTCTCGCACATCGCGTTGACTGCATCCTGTACAAGGTTCATCTTCTCAAAGTCCTGTGCATCCACCAATTCCTGCAGCCGGAACCCGTGTTCTGCCAGAAAGCCGTCCGTTTTTCCGATGACCGTGCGGATGCGCTGAATCAGCTCCGTTTTATCCACCGTTGGATCAACGCCCGCCGGGCTGTTCTTGCTGACCGTATAATCTGCCAGAGCCTTGCGCAGCGCCTTTACGATACCAATATAGTCCACGATCAGGCCGTTGCTCTTGCCCTCCGAAACACGGTTTGCACGAGCAATCGTCTGCATCAGGGTATGGGCTTTCAACGGCTTGTCCAGATACAGACAGGACAGACACTTTACATCAAAGCCCGTCAGCCACATGGCACAGACGAACACCACCCGGAACGGATTCTTGCTGTCCTTGAATTCTTTATCCAGCTCCCGCTTTTCCATTTTGGCACGGTGCGGCAGAATATCCAGCCCCCACTTTTTGAAGGTCTGCACCTCGTTCTGCTCCTGACTGATCACCACTGCCATTTCGGTTTCTTTCATCCATGCCAGTTTGCGGGCAAGCTCCTGTGCTTCCTGCTGGGTCGCTGTGCCCTGCCGGGCTTCCAGCTCCCTGATCTTTGCCTGCCAGCATTCCTGCACATAGTTGTACATCCGCACACAGGTGACCTTATTCAGGCAGACGAACATCGCCTTGCCGCTGGTCCAAAGGTCAGAGTAATGCTCCACAAAATCCTTTGCAATGGAGCGCAGCCGTTCATCTGCGGTGAGAATATGGATCTCCTTGGCAAATTCTCGTTCCAGCTTTTCCTCCTGCGAAGGATCAAGGTCGGCTGCTTCAATGGCATCCAGGATCCGCCCGGTGATCTCCGGCTTGTCCAACTGGGCGATCTTATCCGCACGGTTCTCATAGTACAGCGGCACCGTTGCGCCGTCCTCCACCGCCCGCTTGAAATCATACACCGACAGATACCCGCCAAAGGTGCGCTCGGTAATATGGTCATCCGCCAGAAGCGGCGTACCGGTAAAGCCGATGCGGGACGCCGTGGGCAGCAGGTGCATCATGTTGTCTGCAAAAATGCCGTATTGGCTGCGGTGGGCTTCGTCCGACAAAATCAGAATGTCGTGATCCGGGTAGATGGGCGGCTCCTTGGGCAGGTTGAACTTCTGGATCAGGGTAAACACAAAGCTGGGGTTACCCTGCAGCTTTTTTACAAGGTCTGTACCGCTGGATGCAATGAACTGCGAAGCCTTGGTTTTGCCCAGCAGACCGCAGTTTTCAAAGGTATCGCTGATCTGCCGGTTCAGCTCGTCACGGTCGGTCAGCACCACAATGGTGGGCGAGCCTGCAAACTTGCGCCGGATCTTCTGCGCCAGAAAGACCATCGAATAACTCTTGCCAGACCCCTGCGTGTGCCAGAACACACCCAGCCTGCCGTCTTTTAACTTGCGGTTCTCGTAAGCACTGACGGCCTCATTGACGCCGAGATACTGGTGATTGCGCGCCAGAATCTTGGTGGTGCGCCCACCGGAATGGTCGTAAAGGATGAAGTTTTCCAGCAGATCGAGGAAGGTCTTTTTCTCGCAGATGCCCCGCAGCATGGTTTTCAGTTCCACGCTGCCTGCATCGCTTTCCTTCAGACGCTTCCACTCGTGGAAAAACTCGTACTTGCTGCCAAGCGTACCCACCTTGGCTTCCAATCCATTGGACAGCATGAGAAAGGCATTGTAGTAGAACAACTGCGGAACAGTATCGAGGTAATCCCGATAATTGTCTATGTAGGCGTTCTGCACATCCACGGTGGGCTTTTTCAGCTCGATGAACAGCAGCGGAATGCCATTGACAAAGCCCACAATGTCTGTACGGCGGCGGTACAGCTGCGAGTTGATCTTCATTTCTTTTACGGCGAGGAAGTGGTTGTTTTCCGGGTTTTTGAAGTCGATCACCGCCGCGCTTCGGATTTCGGTGCGGCCATCCGGCCGCTTGACCGTCACCGGGATGCCATCCCGCAGCAGAAAATACTTTTCCTCATTGATCTGCATCAGGGATGCGGTGGAAACGTGTGCCGTGAATTTCTTCTGCACCTCGTCCAGCTGGTTCGGGGTGAGCCACGGGTTCAGCCGCAAAAGCGCCTGCCGAAAATACCGGGTCAGCAGCACTTCCCCATAGCTGGTGCGGCCTAACGTCCCGTCCGGCCCCAGCTTTTCGGAGTTGTAAGCCAGTACCACCTCCCAGCCCAGAACATTTTGCAGCAAGTTGCCTGCACTGTTCTGAACAAGGACATTTTCGGAGTATTCGCGGCTCATAGGATCACCTCATTCACATATTGTTGCCTTTGAACAAATATTTTTTATTGATATACCTACCGATTCCATCAATACCGGGGTAAATATACTTTTCATTTATTCCGCACAACGCAAGCTGTTTTAATATTTTTTCTTTATCCTCATGCTTTATTTGAATTTTTCCTATTACTCCACATGCGCTATTTTGAACATTTTCATCCACAATATAATCATCTGGCACCATAAACTGTTCTAGTGGCCTTCTATCTGCTCCCCACAACATAAATACACTTTGCTGCATATTCATTCGCTCTTCCCAATAATGTGGTTTGTATATCCACGGCCACTGTATATACTGGCCCAGTCCTGCATGTTGAGCAAAATCCTGTCCTATAATTTCATCGACAATTATTTTATTCACTTTATTACTTGATTCTGTTGCTTGTACTGCGCGATAAATGCCAAAGAACTTTATGTTGTACTCAGGCTCGTTTATCAACCAAACCGTTGCATTTGCAGTGCTTGCATCTGAACAAGCAAAATAAAGTGCAACTAACGGATTCTCTGTAAAATCCAACAATCTTGTCGGAACTCCAAAGTGCTGTGCAATCTCAAGCCAAGCGCCAATATCGTTTTCAGAAACTTTCGACTCATACCGACATGTCTCTGAAATAAAATCTTGTAAAATATTATGTTCAAATAACGAGTAAGCTTCTATTCCTTCCGGTCCATTCTTTGACCGAAAAATTCCCGGAAGAATCGTATATCGATAATCCCCATGTCCTCTATATATAAAATGCGGCTTATATGTAAAGTTCGGAATCCAACCAACCGATACGTTATTGGAGGTTCTGAATGTATATAGTTTTTCCAATTTTTCAAGTAAGCTGATATATTCTTGTATAGAATGGACTTCCATCATAACAAATCACCTTCTCGCTTTTCACAAAACAATCTCTGCAAACTTCCTGCCAAAGTCTGTGACATTAAACGATGTCTCCTCATTTTTAGGTGTATCGTTGTCTCCATAAGGAAAATTTGGTGAATCTTGTTCATACATCAAGCCAAGTGACGTCAACCGCAACAAATCCCTGCACTCTGACTGCATTCGTTTGTGGTGGTGTGTTTTCAGTATCTCTGCATCGCCCGGAATCAGTTGATTCAGCATCGATGCATATTCAGCGAACTCATCCCAAGACAAGCCACCATCCAACCGCTTCAGATAAAGTCTACCAAGCATCTGCGGTTTTTCGCTTTCAAGGTAATTTGTTACAACTATTGTAACATACTCCAGTTCTTTTTCAAACTGCTTTGCATTTTCATTTAATACTTTGATATAGCGTTTTCTTCTTGCTTCATCCGTACATTCGGTGTCAATCGTCAGTAAGAATTGAGAAATTTGGCGTATCTCGTGACATTCTGTGACTGTCCTTATAACATTTTTTCCAAGCATCAACGCCTTGATAATCGGAATTTCTTTAAGGAGACCATCATCCAATTGAGCGTCAATCCAGTTTTCTCCCAAATCAATCAACCAATCTGTCGCTTGGCTCAATACATTTGTAACGCTTGATACCATCATGTACTCGTTCGCCATAAATTCACACCTCCACTTCCCCGCTCATCAATTTAGGCAGCAAATCATCTCTAGCTTTTGATAGCATCAATATTTTATTCTCCAGCACCCTCTTATTTTCAAGCATTGTCGTAACAATTTCTGTAAATTTTTTTATGACTTTCTTGTCAGGACATAGTAGAGAAAAATTTCTTATCATTTCTTGGCTCAAATTAGACTGTGCTGCACCTTTTCCTTGAGAAACAAGATACTCCCGATTATCCATTAGCCAACAATACAGATACTCTTTACTTATCATATCGTCAAAGAATATAAATGCACAGCAGGCCTGATTGCAAGCCATCTCAGCTGCGGTAATTCCAATTTTTCCAATGGTTGCTCCATACATTGCAACTATCAATGCGCCTTCTGGAAGTACCTTCGCCGATGAATTTTTCACTGCATCTTCTGTAATGTGCTCTTCTGTTTCAAAGATAAATCTATCATTTAGCTCTTTAGTTTTAATCCATCTGATATTTCCGTTTACGTAATACTCGCTTTTTCTTCTTGACGGTGTTCCTCCTGATGTCGTTTTGACCAAATCTCCCAATTTCTCATATTGCCACCCCTCCGGCACACCATCCACAATTTCCGTGTTTTCATGCCCCGGAAAGCGCAAATCCACAAACCACTCTTTATAAAGCCGCTGGGCTGCTTCTTCCAGTAGTTTGATTTGTTTTTGGTTGTTTTCAATCAGGTCATCGTAGGACACCAATATTGTACCTATTTTATCCTGAACAGATTTTTCTGGCAGTTCAATTTTCAGGTTCCGAATCGCCGGAAGATTAACATGCGCAACCGTTGCACCATTTGCTGTTCCCAAAAGTTCATACTGTGGCTTCGGCGAGAGCAAATAATACACCAAATATTGCGGATTCACCTTTTGTACGTTCGGTCGAATCAAAACAGTTCTTTGGCCCAAACACACAGTCTGATTTTCCTGTACGAGTGCAACATTTCCTGCTGGGGCTTCTCGTGCAAAGATCAAATCATTAGCTCGTGGAGCACCTCTTTGAATCCGCTGTTTATACACAGATTCACTCACCCGATGCACACCGTTCAAATCGAGTCTTCCCTTTCCAACATTAGGGGTACGAATTAAGGGATAACCTTTTCCTTCATCTGGTGCAGTCGAATGCGGACAATCCACAATAAATTCACACACATCACTTAGAATCATACCCCCATCTCCTCCAGATTCTTCGAGATGGTTTCCATCAGCCGGTTGGACTCTGCCTGCAATTCCAGTAGTTCCTTGTGGATTTCTTTCATCCGCTGGGCAAAATCCACGCCGTCATCCTCCACAGGTGCAACGCCCACATAGGCACCGGGCGTCAGGGATGCGCCTTTCTCGTTGAGGATGGTGTCGCGGCTGGCCACCTTGCACAGACCGGGAATATCCTGATAAACGCCCTCGCCAAACTTTTCGGTGAGCCAGACGGCCTCCTTGGCAACGGTCAGCTTCTCGCTGAGGGCTTCCAGTTCCTTGTCGAACTTTTCCTGCGTAGCTTTGCGCTCCTTGCGGGGCGCTGCCTCCACAGCGGCTTTGGCTTCTTCCCGCTTGGCCTGCACGTTTTGTTCCATTGCAGTCTGAATCTCTGCAAAGGGGCGGTCGTCCGCCAGCTCTGCGTGATACTCCGCCAGAAGCGCCTTGTACTTGTCCTCTTCACCGCGATAGAGCCAGACAATGGCGTTGAGGTTCTTCAGCTGCCAGTCGCTCCACTCGTTCTGAGTGCGGTCCACCACGGTATAATAATTGCGTGCGTCGATGAACAATACGGTGTCCAGCAGATGTTCCGGTTTGCCCTTATCCAAAAACCACAGCGAACAGGGCAGGCTCTTGGTGTAGAAGAAGTTGTTGCCCACGCTCATCATCACGTCCACATGGCCGGTTTGGATAAGTTTTTCACGGATGTCCTTGTCTTTGCCCTGACTGTCGGTAGCCGAGGACGCCATCACAAAACCCGCACGGCCATGCTCGTTCAGGTAGGAGTAGAAATAGGACACCCACAGATAATTTGCGTTGCCGATTTCCTTGGCCTTGTTCACGCCGGGCAGGCCAAAGGGCAACCGCCCGGCACTCTGCGCCGACTCCGACTTGACCTTATCCACGTTAAACGGCGGATTTGCCATCACATAGTCGCAGCAGCCGTTCAGGTTGTGGGCATCGTGATAGAAGGTATTGGCTTCATCGCCGGACTTGATTACGCCGGTCAGACCATGCACGGCCATATTCATCAGGCAGAGCTTTGCGTTGTACTCCACCTTTTCCTGTCCGTAGAAGGTCATGGTGTTGTTGGCGATCATGCCCGCATGGTTTACAAAGTCGCCGGTCTGCACAAACATACCGCCGCTGCCGCAAGCCGGGTCCAACAGAACGCCGTGGGCAGGCTCCAGCACATTGACGATCATTTTCACCAGCGATTTCGGCGTAAAGAACACGCCGTCATCCTGTGCCACATTCTTGGCAAACTTATTCAAAAAGTATTCGTAGATACGGCCGATCACATCGCCGCCCACATCGTCCAACGCATCATTGTTGAAGATGCGCAGCAGTTCCCCCAGCAGTTCATCCGAGAAGATGGTGTAGTCCTTCGGCAGAACGCCCTGCAGCTGCTCGCTCTGCTGCTCCACCAGTTCCATGGCGTTGTTCACCACTTCGCCCAGACTGTTCAGAGGATTGCCCTCGATGCCGGTCAGCCCCTGCTCCGGGATGTTGGCAGGCAAATTGACTAAGTAATTGTACTGCGCCTCTTTGGGCAGAAACAGTGCACTCTTCTCGGCAAAGTCGCTCTGTTCCACCGGCAGCACCCGGCCACCGCGCATGGGACGGTCTTTCAGGATCTCCTGCTCTACCAGTTTGAAGCGGCTGTACGCATACCGCAGAAAAATCAGTCCCAGTACCGGCATACAGTATTGGTTCGAGGTGAGTTTAGAGCCTGCACGCAGCAGATCTGCCGACTCCCATAGGTCAGCTTCCAGTTTTTTGACGTTCACATTATTTGCCACGAGGGGGTTCCTCCTGTTGTTTGGATTTTCATTTTCTATTGTATCACATTTTTCTGCAATGTTCATCTTTAATCATTGCTATTTTCTTTTTTGGCTGGAAAAAGTTGTTTACCAATGGCTGACAATGTGTTAGGACCATATACTTTCTCATTTGGAGACGCTAATCCTGCATCCAACGGATGCAGTTCAAGGGTTTGGGTGTCCCCAACAAGTATTTTTGCAACGCAAAAGTCGCTGTTGTATATACGACGGCATTGCTTGCGGATGCTATGAAACCTCTCATCGTACTTTCCAAATTTGAAAATCATTTTGCAATCAGGACCGTCCGTTTTCAAGTTCAACTTGAAGCGGACGGTTATTTTTCTGCACAAAAATTTTCGAGTTTGCAATCGCAGCAAGCAGGGCGAGTTGGTACCAACTCACGATTTTTGACATGGGATACCCGGCCATGACCCCGCAAGGGAGAGCCGGAAAACGCCTCTGGAAGGGAGTAGGAAGTCCGTGCAGAGAGAACGGCACCCAAAATTTGAAATCACGTTGATACGAAAAACCAGAACCAGTAGTTCCGATTTTGCCTTGAAATTCATTTCATATCCCTTAAAAACCGGAACTACCAGTTCCTAAAAATAAAATTGGCGACGTGATACACTAAGACCATAGAAACGCATTCTTCATTGCTTTCACACCAGTTCAGGCATTGAATGTCCGATTTTTTGTAGGATTTCAAATCAACTTTCGTAAAAACCGGACGTAATGTGTCCTAAAAAAGTCCCCCATGAATGTGTTAACCTAGTTTCAAATCTATCATTGAACCTTGAGAACCGAATGACCGTCTGCATGGGATACCCGGCGATGACCCCCAAGTGGGAGAGCCGGAAGACGCCGCCGGAAGGGGGCAGGAAATCCATGCGGGGATAACGGCTGAACTACCAATAAATTTTTGAAAGGAGATTTTGCCTATGAAGAAAAACAAGTTTGAATTTATCATTGATTCCGAATTTCAATCTCAGATTCCTGCATTGACCGATGAAGAATTTCAGCAACTGGAAGAAAACATCCTTTCAGAGGGCGAAGTCCTGTCTCCCCTGATCGTCTGGGGCAACATTCTTGTTGATGGTCATAATCGCTATAAGATTCTCCAGCAGCACCCGGAAATTCCTTATACCACCCGTTCGATTTCCTGCACCTGCGAAACCCGTGAAGATGTTCTGGCATGGATCTGCAAACATCAGCTGGGTCGTCGGAATCTGACACCTGAACAGAAAAAGTTCCTGATTGGAAAACAGTATCATTCTGAAAAATCCACTCGTGGGGGAAATCATGGCAATCAGTACACACAGGTGGCAAACTGTCAAATTGACAATTTGCCATCGGTAGAAAACACGACCGAACGAATCGCCAAAGAAAATAATGTAAGTCCCTCTTTTGTAATTCGTGCCGAGCAGTTCATGAAAACCGTTGAGCTGATGGAAAAATACTGCCCCGGCATTCAGGAAGAAATCTTATCCGGCAAACTTAAGCTATCCCAGCGAGAGGCTACCATTATCCGTGGAACTCTCACGGAAGCATTGCCCACCGTGGTATCAACGTGGCGAGAGGAAAAGCTGAACGGTAAACCAGACGATAGTGCAGACACCTATGAAAATTCAGAATTGCTTTCCAAGGTCGCCGAAAACAATTTTTCTACTGCTGCCACATCGAAGATCCAAACGGCTGATCCACTCTCGGAGAATCGACCTTTTATTTCATCGGGAAAGCGCAGCACCGAACTCCAGACCATTCGTGAGCTAGGAGAAAAGATGGCAACGGTTGATCATGTCGCCGATGCCGAAGGAATGTTCAGTGAAATCAACGGTGCCTCTGATAGCTTTATTTTCCGTTTCGAACAATGCTTTGCTCTGTATCCCGACTTTCTGACAAATGTAGAGATTGAAGCAAAAGTTATCGCTGCTTTGCAAAAGGCAGAAAGCTATATTGTGCATCTGAAAGAACAGCATCATCAGCATCTTCTGGAGGCTACCAACCGCCAGTAAAATGCTCTCAAAAAATTTGTTTGATGAAAAAGCACTGGAGGTGAATGCCATTTCAAATTATTTGACCGCTGATACTCCACTGCCGCAATATCTGCCGTATGCTCGCTTTCTGCTGGATACAGACCTGAGCCACACAGCAAAGCTGCTCTACACCCTGTTGCTGGATCGTGCAACACTTTCCCAAAAGAACAACTGGATGGATGAGTGCGGCTTCGTCTATGTGATTTTCCCGCTTTCATCATTGAGCGATGCTCTACGATGCAGCACCATGAGCATTAAACGTGCGTTGCGTTCACTGGAAGATGCCGATTTGATTGAGCGCAGACGGAGTCGCATTGCTGTGCCCAACAGCCTCTTTGTAAAAGTTCCGACAGCGCAAAAACATTCCTCTGCATGGAACAATTTTGTTCTGTCCGATGGAACAGAAATGATGCCTTCCATGGAACAAAAGCGTTCCACTAACCAACGTAATAAGAACAACCTGAAAGATAGCCACCTGATAAAAACAACAGATGCTCATTTGACCTTTGGAGAATATCAAAATGTCTTTTTAACAGCAAAGGGGTACAGGCGACTCAAAGCTGATTTCTCCGGGTTGGATGATCTAATCGAACAGCTTTCGGCTTATATCCAGTCCACAGGCAAGAAGTACGCCGACCATGCTGCCACCCTGCGCATCTGGGCGAAACGGCAGAAAACAGAACGAAAATCGACACCGGGTGTCCCGGACTACACATTCACGGAAGGAGAAAGCCTATAAAGCCGATTGAAAAAATTTTTGAACAGTCCGTTTCCAGTATTCCCGAAAATCCAGAAGATTATTATGGCAAGGACGGTCTGCTTTATTGCGGAAAATGTCATACCCCAAAAGAAGCGTTCTTCGCAAAAGGCGTCGCTCTGATGAGCAAGAACAAACACCCTGTCGAATGCAGCTGCCAGCGCACGGAAAGAGAAAAGCAGGAAGCCCTTATCAACCAGCAAAAACACCTTGACCGTGTACGGCGGCTGAAAGCAGAGGGTTTTTCAGACCCGGCAATGCTGGACTGGAAGTTTGAAAACGACAATGGCCGCAACCCTCAGATGCACCATGCACACCGCTATGTAGAACAGTGGCAGACCATGCGCTCAGAGAACCTTGGATTGCTTCTTTGGGGTGGTGTAGGCACCGGAAAGAGTTTCCTTGCCGGGTGCATTGCGAACGCTCTGATGG
>OLSB01002539.1_pt1 | contig 14915 bp, 9 predicted proteins | sample 1672071 | NCBI WGS metagenome assembly OLSB01 (sample SAMEA3136642, study PRJEB25190) | human gut metagenome | biome: human gut; feature: human-associated habitat; material: faeces | place: Austria | collected 2013 | reverse complement strand
CGGCGGTATTCCATATATGCCCCCGCGTCGGGCGCCGGGGCGGAGGGCGTTTCGCCATTGTGCACAGTTTCTGAATTTACTTCGTTAAATTTTTTGCATAATTATTTTTTTAAAAATTCAAATTTTGTCTTGCAATTCGAGTTTTGAGCGTTTATAATGCGTCCATACGAAAGAAAATTCCTGCGGCTTGCAAAATTCGCGGTTTTGCGGGAAAATAATCCGTCAGAATGACAAGGAGGAAAGGAAAAATGAAAAAGATACTGGCTCTGGTTTTGGCGCTGTGCATGGTGTTCGCGCTGTGCGCCTGCGGAAGCTCCTCGGGTGAAACCGCCCCGGCGGCGTCGGGCGTTTCGCTGAACGTCGGCACCGGCGGCGAAAGCGGCACCTATTACGGCTACACCGGCATTCTCGGCACCGTGATCGGGCAGAAAACCGATATCAAGCTCACGGTCGTCGCGACCGGCGGCTCCAAGGATAACCTCGTGAGCATGCAGGACGGCATGTACGATCTTGCAACCGTGCAGTCCGACGTTATGACCTACGCCTACAACGGCACGAACTCCTTTGCCGACTCCGGCAAGATCGACGGCTTCCGCGTTCTGTGCGCCCTGTATCCCGAAACGGTGCAGATCGTCACGACCGATCCCTCGCTCAAGACGGTGGAAGACCTGCGCGGCAAGCGCGTGTGCGTCGGCGACGTCGGCAGCGGCACTTACTTCAACGCCATCGACGTGTTCGCCGCCTACGACATGACCATCGACGATGTTTCTCCCGTGTACCAGTCCTTCGGCGACAGCGCCGAGAGCCTCAAGGACGGCAAGATCGACGCCGCGTTCCTCTGCGCCGGCGCGCCCACCCCGGCCGTCACCGAGCTCGCCGCTTCCAAGACCGTGTACATGATCGGCTTTGACGACGCGCACATGGAAAAGCTGCTCGCGGCCTGCCCGTGGTACGCCAAGCTCGTTCTGCCCGCCGGCACCTACGCGGGCTATGACGAGGACTGCGCCACCATCACCGTGAAAGCCACGCTCGTCTGCCGCGCCGATCTCGACGATGACACCGCCTACACCATCGTCAAGACCATCATGGAAAGCAAGGACGACATCATCGCCCTGCACGAGAAAGGCAACAGCCTTGATCTGACCTTTGCCACCGAGGGCATCGCCGTTCCGTTCGCTGCGGGCGCGGCGAAGTACTTCGCCGAAAACGGCATCACCGTCGAGACCGCCGACTGATCCTCCCGGCCGTCTCAAACCATAGGGGAGGGGCTTTGCCCCTCCCATTACACATATGCAACGACTCTTTTCGGGAGGTTCTCCTATGTCTCACGACGCGACAAAAAATCTGAACGATGTCATGCGCAAGTATGACCGCGAATCAAATACCCGCGCCTGGGAGGGCAAGCCGAAGATCGCCGTGCAGGCCTATCTCGCGGCGTTCGCCATTTTTGAGGTGTATGTAACGCTGTTCGGCACGATGCTCGACGAGGTGCGGCTCACGTCGTTTGTCGGCGGGCTGCTGATCGCGGGCTATCTCATCTATCCCAGCCACAAGCACGAGTTCCGCGTGAACTTCGTCCCGTGGTACGACTGGGTCATCATGGCGCTCGGCGCGGCATCGTTTTTCTATTTCTGCTTCAACGCCAACACCATCGTGCAGCAGCTGCCGGCGCTCAAAACGTACGAGGTCGTGCTCGGCGTGATCGGTATTGTCGCGCTTTTTGAGCTGTGCCGCCGGAGCACCGGCGTGCCCATTATGATCGTGGCGGGCGTCTTTATCGTGTACGCGCTCTATTACTACGGCGTCAAGCGCGGGCTCGGCGCGGGGGCGTTCAAATCGCTCATCTGCTCGCTCTTCTATAAAAAGACGGGCATTCTCTCCACGCCGATCAACGTCTGCTCCAAGTACATCGCGGTGTTCATCATCTTCGGCGCGTTTCTGGAGCGCACCGGTATCTCCGGATTCTTTATCAAGCTCGCCAACTCCCTCGCCGGCTCGTCCGCGGGCGGCCCGGCAAAGGTCGCCGTTATTTCGAGCGCCCTGTGCGGCATGGTGTCCGGCTCGTCGGTCGGCAACACGGTCACGACCGGCAGCGTCACGATCCCGATGATGAAAAAGACCGGGTACAAGGGCGAGTTTGCCGGCGCGGTCGAGGCGGCGGCCTCCACCGGCGGGCAGATCATGCCCCCGATCATGGGCGCGGCGGCGTTCCTCATGGTGGACTATGTATCTCTGCCGTACTCGAACATCGTCGCCCGGGCGATCCTCCCGGCGGTGCTGTATTTTACCGGCATATTCATCTGCGTGCATCTGGAAGCGAAAAAAACCGGCCTGCAGGGCGTGCCGCGCAGCGAGCTGCCGCCCGTGCTGCCGCTTTTGAAAAAGTCGTACCTGCTGCTGCCGCTGGTGATTCTGGTGTATCTCGTTTCGTCCGGCAGCCGGACGATGGCGTTTGCTGCGGCGGTCGCCACGCTCGCCGCCATTGCCGTGAGCATGTTCGCAAAGGATACGCGCATGACGCCGAAGCGTTTCTTTGAAGCGCTCGCCGCCGGAACGCAGGGGTGCATCTCGGTCGGCGTTGCGTGCTGCGTGGCGGGCATCGTTGCGGGCTGTCTCACGATGACCGGCCTTGCCAACCAGATCCTCCAGGCTATCATCGGCGTTTCCGGCAACGCGAAGCTCCTCGCGCTGTTCCTCACGATGCTCTGCTGCATCGTGCTCGGCATGGGCGTGCCGACGACCGCCAACTACTGCATCATGGCCACGACCTGCGCGCCCATTCTCGTGCAGATGGGCATTCCCACCGTTGCGGCGCACTTCTTCGTGTTCTACTTCGGCATCGTCGCGGACCTCACGCCGCCGGTCGCGCTCGCGGCCTATGCCGGCGCTGCCATTGCCGGCGCAAATCCGATGAAAACCGCCTTCAATGCGACGAAGCTCGCCATTGCGGCGTTCATCATCCCGTACATTCTCGCCTACAACCCCGCGATGGTGCTCGTGGACACAACCGTTGCGGAGGTCCTCTCGATCGCCGTCACGTCGCTCGTCGGCATGTTCGGCATCGGCATGGCGCTCGAGGGCTTTTACCGGGGGAGCATTCCCTGGTATCTGCGCATTCTCTCGGCCGCGGGCGGGCTCTGCCTTGTATACCCCGGCGCGGTGACGGACGTGATCGGCGTCGTTGTTGTCGGCACGATCATCGTCCTGCAGCTTCTCAAGGAGAAGAGGGCACGGAAAGCGGCATAAAGCCTTCGCCCGGCGCCAAGCCCGCCGCGGCAGCCGCGTCGGGATATGCCCCGCCGCACAGAGGCTCCGCTCACAGGGAAAACACACGGTTAAGACGCAGCCGATATTCTAAGCTGCGTCTTATTTTTTGTTAAAATTCAATAAAAATTCACGCATTCCTCGGGCCGGGGTGCTATGATAAATAGGATACTCCGGCCATTTGGAAAGGATCTTGCTCCATGACCTCTTTCAGCGTGAAAAAACCGTTTACCGTGTTCGTCGCGGTGGTCGCCGTTTTGGTGTTCGGCGTGATGTCGTATGTCAAAATGACCCCCGATCTGATGCCGAACATGGACTACCCCTACGTCGTTGTGGTGACGACGTATCCGGGCGCCGCCCCGGAAGAGGTCGAGGCGGTCGTTACAAAGCCGATGGAGCAGAGCATGGCGACGCTCAACGATATCAAGACCGTGACGTCCACCTCAGCGGAGAACTATTCGATGCTTGTCCTTGAATTTGAGCAGAACACGAACATGGACAGCGCCGTGGTGGATATTCTCCAAAAAACGCAGCTGCTCGCCGGCGGCTGGGATGACACGGTCGGCACGCCGAGCATCGTGCGCATCAACCCGAACATGATCCCCGTGATGGTTGCGGCGGTCGATTCCTCCGAAATGGACCGCTATGAGCTCTCGCGCTTTGCCGGGGACACCGTGATCCCCGCGCTGGAAGGCACGACCGGCGTGGCGAGCGTCACGGCCGGCGGCATGATCGAGCGGACGATAACCATCGAGATCAACGAGAAAAAGCTCGACAAAATGAACGAAAAGATCGCCGACGCGATCAACGCCGCGATGGAGGACGCCCGACAGCAGCTGGAGGACGCGCAGAAGGAGCTGGACGAGAACCGCGGCGCGGTAGAAGCCGGGACGAATCAGCTGCTCGGCGCTTCGAGCGGCATCACCGAGTCCATCAAGCAGGGCGAAGCCGATCTCGCCGATACGGTCACAGCCGCCGGAGAGAGCGCTGTAAAGCTCGCCGCGGCCCGCGCCGCCATCGACCTTTTGAAGACGCAGCTTACGGAGGCGGAGATCGCCCTTGCCGCGGCCGAGGCGCAGCTCGCCGAGACGGACGCGCACATCGTCTCGCTCGAAGCGGACAGCGCGCTTTACGCCAAAGCGCTCGGCGAGCCTTACGACTCCATGGACGCCTCCACGTCGCTGGAGGACGCCGGGCTGGACGCGGATACGGTCGCCGCGCTCAACGCCAAAGGCTGCACCGATCTCGGCAGCGTCCGCACGCGGAACGAGCTGAACGACGTGAATCTCTCCGCGCAGCGCACCGCCCGCGCGGCGCAGGCCGTCGCCGTGGAAACGGCGCGCGTGCAGGTCGAGGAGCTGCGCACGCAGATCGCCGAGGCGGAGGAAGAATACGCCCGGCTGGAGGAGGACTCCAAACAGCAGATGGAGTCGCTTGAAGCGCTGCAAAAGCAGCTCGAGGAACTTCCCGCCGAGCTTATGGGCGGCGTGACGCAGATCTCGCTCGCCGGCGGCCAGCTCGCCGCGGCGCAGACCGCGCTCACGAGCGCGCAGGCGCAGCTCGATGCGGCGGTGAAAACGCTTGAGGAGCAGCTCGCCTCCGCGCTTGACGCCGCGGATCTCCACAGCGTCCTCACGCTGGAAACGGTGAGCAGCCTCGTCGCCGCGCAAAATCTCGACATGCCCGCCGGGTATGTGTACGACGAAAAGGGCAACGGCGTCATCGTAACCGTCGGCGACGCCATCGCCGACGGCAAAGAGCTGGAAAATCTCGTGCTGTTCGATCTCGGCATCGAGGGGCTGGACCCCATCCGCGTGTGCGACGTGGCGGACGTTGTCCGCGCCGATAACGGCAGCGAGATCTATGCCTCGCTCAACGGCAACAGCGGTCTTATCCTCATGTTTTCCAAGCAGTCGAACTACGCGACGGCGAAGGTATCCGATAACATCCGCGCCGTCTTTGACGAGCTGAGCGCGCAGTATCCGGGGCTGACGTTTACCGCGCTCATGGATCAGGGCGATTACATTTACCTGCTGCGCGACTCGATCCTTTCGAGCCTTCTCTGGGGCGCGCTCTTCTCGGTCGTCATCCTCTTCCTCTTTCTGCGCGACTGGCGGCCCACGGTCATCACGCTCTGCTCGATCCCGATCAGCCTGCTTTTCGCGTTCACGCTCATGTACTTCACCGGCGTTTCCGTCAACATCATGTCGCTCTCCGGTCTTTCGATATCGGTCGGCATGCTGGTGGATAACTCCGTCGTCGTTATCGAAAACACATACCGCCTGCGCGCGCTCGGCGAATCGACCGTCAAGTCCGCCGTGTCCGGCGCAAGACAGGTCGGCGGCGCGATCGCGGCCTCCACGCTCACAACGATCTGCGTGTTTATCCCGATCGCGTTCGTCGAGGGCCTTACGCGCGAGCTCTTCACCGATATGGTGCTCACGCTCGCCTATTCGCTCATCGCCAGTCTCATCGTAGCGCTCACGCTCGTCCCGGCGCTGGCAGGCAGGCTGCTCGCGCACGCGAGACCACAGAGGGAGACGGCATTCACGCGCTTCATGCCGAAATACCGCCGGTCCGTTCTCTGGGCGGTGCGGCACAAGGCCGTCACGCTGCTCACCGCGGTGGCGCTGCTTGCCGCGAGCGGCGCGGCGGTGCTCACAAGGGGCTTTACGTTCCTCCCCGATATGGAAATGGAACAGATGATGGTAACGCTCACGATGCCGGAGGGCAGCTCTTTTGCCGAGACGACCGCCGCGGCGGACGAGGCGGCGGCGCGGATGCTCGCCGTGCCGGGCGTCGAGACCGTCGGCGGCACCGTCGGCGACAGCGCCGGATCGGGCCTTTCCCTTTCGGCCTCCGACGGCGACGTTTCGTTCTACGTCCTGCTCGAAAAGGGATATAAGGCCAGCCGCGTCGCCGGAGAGATCAACGAGAAATGCGCCGACATGGACGCCGAAGTGAACGCGGACGCAAACTCGCTCATGTCCTCCATGATGCAGATGCTCTCCGGCAGCGGCATCACGGTGCGCGTATACTCCAACGATCTCGACGATCTGCGCGAGACCGCCGACGCCGTGGCCGACGTGCTGCGCGGCGTGGAGGGCACGGAGAACGTCGCCGCCGGGGAAGAGGCGCCCACTGCCGAGCTGCATTTCACCGTGGACAAGGAAAAGGCGGCGAAGGAACAGCTCACCGTGGCGCAGGTATATATGCAGGTGGCCAAGGCGCTCGCCGGCTCGGCGGATCTCCTCGAGCTTACGGACGGCGGCGACACCTACGCCGTCAGCGTCCAGACCGCCGGGAAGGACAAGATTACGCCTGAGTACGTCCGTTCGCTCACATTCGACGTGACGGCGAAGGACGGCACGGTGCATTCCGTCGCTCTCCGGGACATTGCGACGGTCGAGGAGACCGAAAGCCTTTCGAGCATCCGCCGTCTGAACCAGCGCCGGTATATTGACGTGACCGCCGACATCGCCGAGGGCTACAACGTCACGCTCGTAACGGACGCCGCCGAGGAAGCGCTTGCCTCGTTCACCCCGGCGGACGGCACGAGCGTCGGCTTTACCGGCGAGCGCGAATCCATCGTCGAGGCGCTCAAGCAGCTCATAATCATGCTCGCGGTCGGCGTTCTGCTCGTATATCTCGTGATGGTCGCGCAGTTCCAGGATCTCAAATCGCCGTTCATCGTCATGTTCACGATCCCGCTCGCATTCACCGGCGGCTTTCTCGCGCTGCTCATCGCGGGGCTGGAAATCAGCCTGCTCTCGATGCTCGGCATGATCATGCTCGTCGGCATCATCGTGAACAACGGCATCGTGCTCGTGGACTACATCAATCAGCTGCGCATCGGCGGCATGGACCGGCGCGAGGCGATCGCGGAAGCCGCCGTCACCCGTCTGCGCCCGATCCTCATGACGAGCATCACGACCATCCTCGGTCTCATCGTCATGGCGCTCGGCCAGAGCGAGGCGACGTCGCTCATCCAGCCGCTCGCCGTAACGTGCATCGGCGGGCTGCTGTACGCCACGCTTATGACGCTCTTCGTCGTGCCGGTCATGTACGACGCGCTCTCCAAAAAGGAGCTCTACCGCGTGGACGAGGCCGATCTTGCGCTGAGCGAGAAATGAAGTCTGCGCGGAAATCCCCGTGTACTTGAAACCGCGGAGATTTTCGGTTAATATAAAAAAACGAGCCATTTTTCGGAGGAGGTCATCTCTATGAACGTTCTCGTTACCGGCGGCGCCGGATACATCGGCAGCCACGCCTGCGTGGAGCTTTTGAACGCCGGACACTCGGTCGTTGTGGCGGACAACCTCGTCAACGCCAACGCGGAGTGCCTGCGGCGCGTCGAGCGCATCACCGGAAAGACACTCGAATACCACGAAATGGATCTTTTGAACCGCGCAGCTCTCAATGAGCTGTTCGACACGCACCGTTTTGACTGCGTGCTCCACTTTGCCGGACTCAAGGCGGTGGGGGAGTCGGTGCAGCAGCCGCTGCGCTACTACAACAACAATCTCGGCACGACCATCCACCTCTGCCAGACGATGGCGGCGCACGGCGTGAAGAAGATCCTCTTCTCCTCGTCCGCAACGGTATATTCGCCGGACAACGCCATGCCCGTGAAGGAGAGCGCCCACACCGGCGGCTGCACGAATCCCTACGGCTGGACGAAATACATGAGCGAGCAGATCCTCACCGACACGGCGAGGGCCGATCCGGACTGGACCGTCATGCTGCTGCGGTACTTCAACCCCGTCGGCGCGCACCCGAGCGGGCTCATCGGCGAGGACCCGCGCGGCGTCCCCAACAATCTGATGCCGTATATCTCGCAGACCGCCGCCGGACGGCGCGAGAAGCTGAGCGTTTTCGGCAACGACTATCCCACGCCGGACGGCACGGGCGTGCGCGACTATCTGCACGTCGTCGATCTCGCGCGCGGCCATGTTGCGGCGATGGACTATATGGCCGGTCATCCGGGCGTCCACGTATTCAACCTCGGCACCGGCCGCGGCTACAGCGTGCTCGAGATGGTGCACGCCTTTGAGGCCGCAACGGGGAAGCGCGTCCCTTATGTGATCGCGCCGCGCCGCGCCGGAGACGTCGCCGAGGTGTACTGCGACCCCGCCAAGGCCGAGCGGGAGCTCGGCTGGAAGGCGGAATACTCGCTGGAGGACATGTGCCGCGACAGCTGGAACTGGCAGAGCAAAAACCCGAACGGGTTTGCGGCAGACTGACGCCGCCGTTTAACGTCTCCCTTGTACAAAGGGAAAGGAGATCACCCATGGAATCGAGAGTATTTGACTATATTGCCCGCGAGCAGGCACGGCAGAACGCAACCGTCGAGCTGATCGCGAGCGAGAATTTCGTAAGCGACGCGGTTTTGCGCGCCGTCGGCTCCTGTCTCACGAACAAGTACGCCGAGGGCTATCCCGCCGAGCGTGTTTCCGGCAATAAAGGCCGCTACTACGGCGGCTGCGAGGTCGTCAACGACCTTGAGGAATACTGCTGCGCGATGTGGAAAAAGGTATTCCGTACCGATTACCATGTGAACGTCCAGCCGCACAGCGGCTCGAATGCGAATCTCGCGGCGTATATGAGCGTATTGCAGCCGGGCGACACGGTCCTCGCCATGTCGCTCAATAACGGCGGCCACCTGACGCACGGCTCGTCCGTGAATTTCAGCGGCAAGCTCTTCGATATGAAATTCTACGACGTGGACGGGCAGGGCTTCATCGACTTTGCGGACGTGGAGCAAAAGGCCGCCGAATATAAGCCCCGTCTCATTCTCGCGGGCGCCTCGGCGTACAGCCGCGTGATCGATTTTGCGCGCTTCGCGGACATCGCCAAAAGCGTGGGCGCGTACTTCATGGTGGACATGGCGCACATCGCGGGGCTTGTCGCGGCGGGAGACCATCCGTCGCCGTTCGGCCTCGCCGACATCGTCACGACCACGACGCACAAAACGCTGCGCGGCCCGCGCGGCGGCATGATCTTCTGCAAGCCGGAGCTGGCGAAGCGGGTGGACAGCGCCGTATTCCCCGGCACGCAGGGCGGGCCGCTCGAGCATGTGATCGCGGGCAAGGCCGTTGCCGCCGAGGAAGCGTGTACGGAGGAATACCGCGAATACATCCACGCCGTCGTGCGAAACTGCCGCGCGATGTGCGGAGAGTTTCTCCGCATGGGGTACGACGTTGTGACCGGCGGCACGGACAACCACCTGTTCCTGCTCGATCTCACAAAAACGGGGCTGACCGGCAAGGCGGTGCAGGACGAGCTCGACCGCCACGGCATCACGCTCAACAAAAACTGCGTTCCCAACGAAACCCGCTCGCCCCAGCAGACCTCCGGCGTGCGCATCGGCACCGCCGCCATGACGACGAAGGGATATAAGGAAGCGGATTTCATTGCCGTCGCGCGCCGGATCGACGCGGTGCTGCGCGAAATGCGGCAGAGCGAGGCATAATTTCCCCTCGGCAAATTGCAAGAAAACAGTTGCGGCAGCGGCGGCGATATGGTACATTAGTGATAATGTCCGGATCGCCGCCGCTCTCCACCTACGAGCGGCGCGCGGGCCGAAGAAAGGAGTTTGTTTTCCCGCAGGATCCGCGGTGCGGCAGTGTGGAGACCTGCCGTATGTCCTCCGTACATTCATCGGCGGAGGTAAGGTCTGAGCAGCGGAGGCTCTCAGATCAGGATCGGTACGCATGGCAGAAGTACGTCTGGTAGACATCAAGAAGATCTATCCGAATCAGGGCGGCACGAAGAAGAAAAAGGGCGAGGCCCCCGAGAAGAAGAACAACCTGCAGATCACCGAAGAGGGCGTCGTTGCGGTGCAGCAGTTCTCGCTGGACATCGCCGACCGGGAATTTATCGTGCTCGTCGGTCCGTCCGGCTGCGGCAAATCCACAACGCTGCGCATGATCGCCGGTCTGGAGGAGATCACCTCGGGCGATCTTTTCATCGACGGCAAGCGCGTGAACGACGTGGCGCCCAAGGACCGCGACATCGCCATGGTATTCCAGAACTACGCTCTTTACCCCCACATGACCGTTTACGAGAACATGGCGTTCTCGCTCAAGCTCAAGAAGCTCCCGAAGGCCGAGATCGACAAGAAGGTCCGCGAGGCCGCGGAGATCCTCGATATCACCGCCCTGCTCGACCGCAAGCCGAAGGCGCTCTCCGGCGGCCAGCGCCAGCGCGTCGCCATCGGCCGCGCCATCGTGCGCAGCCCCAAGGTGTTCCTCATGGACGAGCCTCTCTCCAACCTCGACGCCAAGCTCCGCAACCAGATGCGCGCCGAGATCATCAAGCTGCGCGACAAGATCGACACCACGTTCATCTACGTCACCCACGACCAGACCGAGGCCATGACGCTCGGCGACCGCATCGTCATCATGCGCGACGGCTTCATTCAGCAGATCGGCACGCCGCAGGAGGTGTTTGATAAGCCCGCCAACCTCTTCGTCGCCGGGTTTATCGGCACGCCGCAGATGAACTTCTTCGACGCCGAGCTCAAGCGCGACGGCGACAAGTACACCGTCGAGGTCTGCGGCGAGCAGGTCAACCTCACCGAGGACAAGCAGGCCGCGCTCCTCCGCAACGACGTTCCGGCCGGCCCCGTGACGCTCGGCATCCGCCCGGAGCACATCGTGCTCGCAAAGACCGGCGGTATCCCCGCGCGCGTGGACGTGTCCGAAATGATGGGCTCGAGCGTGCATCTGCACCTCACCGCCGCCGGCCACGACGCCGTCGTCATCGTCCCGACGCTCGAGCTGGACGCCATCCCGTCCTACGGCCAGCAGGTCTCTCTTGAGCTGCACGAGGACAGCATCCACCTCTTCGACCGCGAGAGCGAGAAGTCTCTGCTTCTCTGACCGCCCCTTTGACAAAACCCGACCCGCCGGGATATCCCGGCGGGGCTTGCAATGTAAAAATTCTGTATGATTCTCGGAGGAACCGTTTATGGAAAACCCTGCGCTTATCATTATGGCCGCCGGTATGGGCAGCCGCTTCGGCGGGCTCAAGCAGATCACGCCCGTGGGCGATAACGGCGAGATCATCATGGACTTCTCGCTGTACGACGCATATCAGGCGGGCTTCCGCAAGGTCGTGTTCGTCATCAAAAAGGAACGCGAGGCGGATTTCCGCGCCATCGTCGGCAGCCATGCGGAGAGCCGGATGGACGTGCAGTATGTGTTCCAGTCGCCGGACGACGTCCCGGCGTGGTTCACCGTCCCCGAAGGCCGCGAAAAGCCGTGGGGCACGGCGCACGCCGTGCGCGCCTGCCGGCGTGTGATCGACGGCCCCTTCGCCGTCATCAACGCCGACGATTTTTACGGCGCGGGGGCGTTCCGCGCGCTGTATGCGTTCCTTGCCGAGCCTATGGCGGAGAGCGAAAACGCCATGGTCGGCTACCGTATACGCAATACCGTTACCGAAAACGGCTATGTTGCGCGCGGCGTGTGCGAAACGGAAAACGGCTTTCTCACCTCGATCACCGAGCGGACGCACATCGAAAAGCGCGGCGACCGCGCCGCCTACACGACCGATGGAGAGACTTTCATCGATCTTCCCGGCGATACGCTCGTATCCATGAACTTCTGGGGCTTCCGGAAGCGGATGATGCGCGCGTTCGACGAGAGATTTGATGAATTTCTCCGCGAGATCCTGCCGAAAGATCCGCTCAAGGCCGAGTATTTTCTGCCGTGGGTCACCGATAAGGAGATGCACGCGGGTCTTGCGCGCGTGCAGGTTCTGCCGTGCGAGGAGACATGGTACGGCGTAACATACCGCGAGGATCTCCCGCGCGTCCAGGCCGCCGTCGCGGACATGAAGGCGAAGGGCATATACCCGGAGACGCTGTGGGAATAAACGGAAATGCCGCAAAAAAGGAACGGTGCAGAGGCCATCTGCGGCCGTTCCTTTTTTGCGGCTGCCTTATTTCTTTTTCCCAAAAAGAGTGAATCTCTTCCGCTCGTAAGGCTCCGAGCGAATCGCCGTTACCGCGTACCCGATACCGCCGAGCGCGCGGCGCAGCCGCTCGCCGTCCGGCGGTTCTTCGGAGAGGATCTCCGTTTCGCCGCGCCGGAACGACGATGTGACCTTCTTTACGGCCGCGGCGCTGCGGACGGCGTCGTTCACATGGCTTTCGCACATGCCGCAGGCCATGCCGTCAATCGTGAGTACGGTTTTCACCATGATGGTTTCCCCCTCCGCGGCAGGCGCCGCCCATCGGACAATGCCCGCAGTTTCCGCCGCAGGACGACTTTCCCTGTCGTCTGTCCCTGACGAGCGAGCGCACGACGCACACGACGATCGCCGCCAGAGCAAGCGCAATGACGATCGTCCCGATGTTTTCCGTGATCCAGCCGGGCATATTTCCTGCCTCCTTTGAGAGAATCGGTTGGTTTTATTGCTTTACCGCCCGGTCGCTGAGACGGGTGGCCTCGGTATACTTTTTGAAGAAGAGCATATAGACGATGAACGCGAGCACGAGCAGCGCGGCCACGAGGCCGATGGCGTTGGCATGGCCGGTGAGCGCTCCGCCGAACTGGTTGACCATGAGCGCGGCGGCGTAGGCGAACACGCACTGATAGCCGATGGCGAACCACGTCCAGCGAGCGTTGTTCATCTCGCGCCGGATGGCGCCGATGGCCGCGAAGCAGGGCGCGCACAGCAGGTTGAACACGAGGAACGAGTAGCCGGTGACGGGGGTGAACGCCGCGCCGATGGCCTGCCACGCGGTCAGCTCGCCGCCGCCGTAGAGCACGCCGAGCGTACCGACGATGTTCTCCTTGGCGACAAGGCCGGTGATGGACGCGACCGTCGCCTGCCAGCTGCCCCAGCCGAGCGGCGCAAAGATCCAGGAGATCGCGCCGCCGACGGCGGCGAGGATGGAGGCGTCGATCCGATCCTCTTCAAGCATGCCGAAGCTGCCGTCGAGCCAGCCGAAGCGGGACGTGAACCACACGAGGATGGTCGAGAGCAGGATGATCGTACCGGCCTTCCGGATAAAGCTCCAGCCGCGCTCCCACATGCTGCGCAGAACGTTGCCGGGCGTCGGCCAGTGGTACGCCGGAAGCTCCATGACGAACGGAGCCGGCTCGCTGGCGAACATTCTGGTTTTCTTGAGCAGGATGCCGGAGATGACGATGGCGGCCATGCCGATAAAGTACGCGGAGGTGGCTACCCACGCGCTGCCGCCGAAGATCGCCCCGGCGATCATGGAGATGAACGGCACCTTTGCGCCGCAGGGTATGAACGTGGTGGTCATGATCGTCATGCGGCGGTCGCGCTCGTTTTCAATGGTACGCGACGCCATGACGCCCGGCACGCCGCAGCCGACGCCGATGAGCATCGGGATGAAGCTCTTGCCGGAGAGACCGAACTTGCGGAACACGCGGTCGAGAACGAACGCGATACGCGCCATGTAGCCGCACCCCTCCAGGAACGCAAGCAGCAGGAACAGCACGAGCATCTGCGGCACAAAGCCGAGCACCGCGCCCACGCCGGCAACAATGCCGTCCAGGATCAGTCCGGAGAGCCACGGCGCGGCGTTCGCCGCTTCGAGAGCGCTGCCGATCAGCGCGGGGATGCCGGGCACCCACACGCCGTAATCGGCCGGGTCGGGCTCGCCGCCGAGCTCTTCCATCGTGGCGAGCGCCGCTTCATAGTCGGCGGCCGTCGCTGTCTCGTCGGTGATCTCCAGCGTTTCCTCATCCTCGACGGAGTAGGTGAATTCGTCTGCGGGGGCTTCGCCGTGTTCCTCCACATAGGCGTCGTAGCCGTCCACGACGGCGGCGGCGTCGCCGTACGCGCCGGCGGCTTCTTCATACTGCGCGGCGCCGATGCCGAACAGGTGCCAGCCGTCGCCGAACAGGCCGTCGTTCGCCCAGTCGGTCGCGGGGGCGCCGACGGCTACCATGGCGATCCAGTACACAAGGAACATGGCGGCCGCGAAGATCGGCAGGCCGAGCCAGCGGTTCGTAACGACGCGGTCGATCTTGTCGGATGCGGTGAGCGCGCCGGCGTTCTTTTTCCTGTAGCAGGCCCGGATGACCCCGGCGATGTAAACGTAGCGCTCGTTGGTGATGATGCTCTCGGCGTCGTCGTCCAGCTCCTTCTCGGCGGCTTCGATGTCCTTCTCAATGTGCGCCCTGACGTCCTCGGGGATACTCAGGGATTCGAGAACCTTTTCGTCGCGCTCGAACACCTTGACGGCGTACCAGCGCTGCCGCTCCTCGGGCATGGCGTGCACGGCCGCCTCTTCGATGTGGGCGATCGCGTGCTCGACCGGGCCGGAGAATTTGTGCGTCGGGATGGTCTTGCCGCCCTTTGCGGCCTGGACGGCGGCCTCGGCGGCTTCCCTGACGCCGTCGCCCTTGAGCGCGGAGATCTCCACGACCGGGCAGCCGAGCTGACGGGACAGCTCCGCAACATCGATCTTGTCGCCGTTCTTGCGGACGACGTCCATCATGTTCACCGCGATGACGACCGGAATGCCCAGCTCGGTGAGCTGCGTGGTGAGGTACAGGTTGCGCTCGAGATTCGTCCCGTCGATGATGTTCAAAATGGCGTCGGGGCGCGTGCCGATCAGATAATTTCTCGCCACGGCCTCCTCGAGCGTGTAGGGGGACAGCGAA